>JAEEGL017440891.1_pt1 | contig 24921 bp, 17 predicted proteins | sample 9134231 | NCBI WGS metagenome assembly JAEEGL01 (sample SAMN16246548, study PRJNA631951) | gut metagenome | biome: gut microbiome; feature: rumen; material: fiber-attached | host: Bos | place: Iran: Karaj | collected 2018-10
CACGGTGCCGTTACATTCGGTCATCACGGCAAGGCACTCTACGAAGTATTCAAATACATCGGAGTTCCCATCGAGGATATCAACTACAATCAGCCCGCTTCACTTCCTTATCCTACAGAGAATCCTTTCAAGTAAGATAAATAAATCGGGTGCCACGCACCTGAAAGCGAAGAAATTTCAGAACCCGTCACAGTTTGTGGCGGGTTCTTTTTCATAATTCTTTATAATTTTATACCGGAGAGTGCGGACGCTTATCTCTTATTGAAATAAAAGTCGGTTGTTTCAATAATCCATGGGTGGTAAAATAAGAAAGATATGAGAAAAATATTGGGTTTCTTTGCGAGACCGTTTGAGAAGATACTGAATAACATGCGGTTTAAGCACAAATTTCTTGTGCTTTATTTTTCATGCGTTATTATCCCGCTGATCGTAACCGACTCGATCATCATAAAGTCCGTTTACGAACAGGAACTCAACACGGTCAAATACGACATGGAATATGTTGCGGGCGTATATCAGAACTTCTTTGAAAACACTCTGACCAATGATGAAACGCTTGCGAACAGTTTCAACATGAATGAAAGAATAAACAAGACGGTTGAAGCGGATTATGAGGATCCCTACGATTTCTACAACACATATTTCCAGCTGATCAATGACTCATTCCTTGAAACAACCGCAGGTCTTAACAGAAATGAAATAGTTCTCTACGCCGACAACGAGGATATTCTTGATTCGCAGTTTGTCAAAAAAATCTCCAATATTTATACCCAGAAGTGGTATTCGGATTTTATCGCAAGCGGAAGAAAAGATTATCTGAGCGCATATTATGATTACAACGAAAAAGTTGTTAACAGAAGCAAAAGAAAATTTTATTACATTAAAAGACTCGATTATTATAAAAGCGACACGGCAAAAGTCCTTGTGATCGGACACGACTGGAATACGCTTACTTCAACGCTGAAGAAATTCGATTCGAAATATCCCGTATATGTTATTGTGGATGATTATGTGGTTTTCGCATCGACCGATCCCGGTGCAATAAATGCCCAGGAACTTGATCTGAGCGATAAACTCAATGTCATAAGAAACGTGGAAATAGCCGGAAACGATGTCGAGATCGTAATCGTGAACAATACGGATCTTTTTTACAATATTTTCAAAGAAAACCTGGGAATACTGCTTTTCCTTCTGATCATAACGATCATTATTCCCGTGGTGGTCCTGACCACGATCGAACGAACCATCATCAAGAGAATCGTAATACTTGAGAACGCATTCGGAAGCGAGCTTACAAATACATTCAGTTCCATCAGGGATGTTCAGGGAAAAGACGAGATAGCATCCCTGATGAACAAATACAACAAAATGGTTGATATCACAAACGAACTTATTTCCACTGTATACAAGGATAAGATCAAGGAACAGGAAAGTGATATCGCAAGACAGAAAGCCGAACTTCTGGCACTTCAGAGCCAGATCAACCCCCATTTTATGTTCAATGCTCTTGAGAGCATCAGAATGCACAGTCTCTTAAAGGGCGAGACGGAAACCGCTTCGATGGTTGACAAACTGGCGGTTATGGAAAGACAGAACGTTGACTGGGGCAGGGATTTTGTTACCATCAGAAAAGAAATCGATTCGATTGGAGCCTACCTTGCGCTTCAGAGTTACAGATTCGGAGACAGATTATCTTTCAGCATTGAAGCGGACGACGACTGTATGGATTATCTTGTTCCGAAGCTTACCGTGGTTACATTCGTTGAAAATGCCTGTGTTCACGGAATCGAATCCAAGGCTTCTCAGGGCTGGATTTTTGTAAGAATTTACAGAAACGAAAAGACACTTTATATCGAAATCGAAGATACCGGCGAAGGAATGGAAGAAGAAAAAGTAGCGGCACTTCTTGAAGACATCCAAAACGCTTCCATTGATACCATCAAAACGAAGAAGCATGTAGGAATTCTGAATGCGTGTCTCAGAATTAAGATGATAACCGACAATAAGGCCAGATTTGATATAGAAAGCGAAGAAGGAGTCGGACTTACTTTCTTGATCAAAATACCTTTGGACAAATTAACAAAATCGGAGGGAGAAGAGTAGATGTTAAGGGTGATGCTTGTTGATGACGAACCGTTTATTTTGCAGGGATTGCAGATCCTTGTTAACTGGGAAGAAGAAGGCTATGAAATAGTAGCCGCTGTTTCCAACGGAAAAGAAGCATTGGATTTTCTTAAAAACAATGAAGTTGATCTGATTATTTCCGATATTCAGATGCCGGTTATGAATGGTCTCGAACTTCTTGAAACCATCCAGAAAGAAGGAATTTCCAAAGCAAGATTCGCCATACTTACCGGATATGACGATTTTTCGTATGCCCAGAGAGCCATCAAGAATAACAGTATGGATTATATTTTAAAACCCGTACAGAAAAGCGATATGCTTTCTCTTTTAAGAAATGTTTCCAATCTCGACAGGGTAAGCCGCAAGGAAGAGGATGACCGTCAGAAGATGGAAGACGCATATCTTGCGCGAAACGTTATCGCTCTGGTAAAAGGCAAATTCGATGAAAACAACCTCGAATATGTCAAAAACCACATGCAGCTCGCCGGCAAAATCAGATATGTCGATATCGAATCCACGTTTGAAAGAAGAGAAGGCGATGAAGACGACTACGACATGAGAGTTTTCCAGCATCAGCTTCATAACGCCTGCCGGGACGTCCAGAAAGAAAACAAAAATCACTTCATTTTCGACGTTTCCTACGATGAAACAAGCTATGACATCGGTTTTATTTACTGCGATAACATGGCAACCAGAGTGGATATGTCCGACGAAGAGTTTTTTGAAAGCATGGTCAAAAAACTTGAAGCAATTGTTTTAAAACCCGTAAGAATGATTTGCGGAAAAAAGGTTAACGATGTTTCGCAGATAGCAAAGTCATACAGCTCCTGCAGAATGCTTAACAGTATCAAAGGTTTCCACAGCGAAAGAAGCGTATACATTTACGAAGACGAAGTGCAGATTGAGCAGAAAGCCGCTTACATCTGTAAGAAGAGCCTTGACGAATGTATCGCAGCCATAGATAAAAACGAAAAAGACCAGATTGAAAAAAGCGTGGAGAAGCTCTACGAGGAAATCTACAACGTGGGCGAGAACTACAACCTTGTCAATCTGAACATCAACTATCTTCTTTTCCAGCTCATCCATTTAGCCAGCGAGCAGGATGACAATGTCAACCAGGAAGAAGTTATTCAGTACATTTCCGAGAACTCGTTTGAAGATTCGCTATCCCGAGGCAGCAGTCAGCACCTTAAAAACTTTGCGCTTCAGTATGCCGACTACCTTATGAGTCTTAGAAAAAATGTTTCGAGAGGCATTCTTTCGAGCATCGAAAAAGAAATTTCCGAGCATTATGCAGAGAATATCAGTCTTCGAAACCTCGGTGAAAAATATTATATGAACAGTTCCTATCTAGGACAGGTTTTCAGAAAGAAATACAATGTTTCATTCAAGGACTATCTGACCAACATAAGAATCAACGAAGCAGCCAAGCAGCTTATCATGACCGACAAGAAAATCAACCAGATTTCCGAAGAAGTCGGCTACATGGACTGCGATTACTTTATCAGAAAATTTATCGAAATCAAGGGCTGTACACCCTCCAAGTACAGAAAGAACAATACTCAGTAAAGGGATGAAATGAAAACAAAACGCATATTATTGATTTCATTAATTATATACGCTTTTCTTTTTATTCCCTGTATTCTTCTTTTCTTTTTTTCACGAGGAAAAGAGGTTTATTACGACCCTGCGGGCATTACCGTAAACGCCGGTGAAGAAACCGTAATCAAAGAAAATCTTAAGCTTTCGCCCGGAATTTATAAAATTGCTTTTGATTACAGTCTTGAAACCGACGAACTCTACGGCGGGTTCTGCAATGTTTCGGATGAAGGTGTCAGAGCCGGAGGACTCGAGTGCACGGGTTCTCCGATTTACGACGGGCTTTCGCGAAACGAATTTGAAATATATTTATCCGACTTTACCGAAACGCTTGATATTTCGGTAAACGCTTACACCAGAGAAATAAATCTTTCGGGCCTGACGGTGAAAAATACCGGCAAATCCCGGCTCGTTCTTCTTTCATATCTGACCGTTCTTACGGTTCTTGTCGATTTTGTCCTGATTTTTGTACAAAAAATCAGGGATAATTCGATTAATCGCGAAACCAAAACAAACATTTTCTGTCTTGTACTTATCTGGCTTTTCGCATCAATTCCTTTGCTTTTGAACAATACGCTTTCATCCGCGGACAACGGATATCATATGCAGAGAATCGAAGGAGTCGCATCGGGCCTTCTTTCGGGACAGATTCCCGTGAGACTCGAACCTCACTGGCTTCAGGGGCATGGATACGCGAACGGCGTTTTTTACTGCGATCTGTTCCTGATTGTCCCGGCAATAGCGAGAATTATCGGATTTTCAGTGACGGATTCGTTTAACATCTACTGTTTAATCGTCACTCTCTGCACGGTGCTTGCGGCATTCAAAGCTTTTGAGGAAATCTTCAGAAAGAATACCCATGCGCTTATCCTTACGGCACTTTACAGCCTTTCGACAATTCATTTTCACAAGTTCATCCAGCTTGGCAATCTCGGAGAAGGAACGGCATCTGTTTTTCTTCCACTTGTAATGCTTGGAGTTTACAGGATTTTTTATACTGATACGGAAGAAAAAGGATACAAAAAGGCCTTCATTCCGCTTGCGCTCGGAATGGCGGGCATGATTAACTGCCATGTTCTCTCAAGCGAGATTTCGGCGATGGTTCTCGTGATAATCTGCATTCTTAACATAAAGAAATTTGCAAAACTTAAGGTTTGGCGCGAGTTATTTAAGGCAGCAGGAACGGCGCTTTTGCTTTCTTTGTGGTTTATTGTTCCTTTTCTTGATTATTACATCACACAGGATGTTCACGTTAAGCATGTTTTCGCAAGAACGATTCAGGAAATGGCAATTTTCTTCCCTGAGATTTATATGAATTTCTGGGGTGATCAGACGAAGCCAACGGGACTTGGAATCGCCCTGACAGCGGGTCTTTTTGCATTCTTAATCATAAGAGTTGGAAGTATATTGTTAAATAGAAAAGAAAAAGATAACATTCGTGATTTTGCTGATGTGTTCTTTGTAATTGCCATTGTTACAACTATTATGAGTATTGAGTGGTTTCCCTGGAATAAGATTCAGTCACTCGGAGGTTTCATCGGAAGCCTTGTTAGCAGTTTCCAGTTCCCGAGCAGGTTTCTGGAGTGGGGAACCATAGCTTCGGTTGCAGTTTTCGGATATCTTCTTTTGTATTTTGAAAAGAAGAGAATAAAGACAGAGTATGCGGTTTGCATTGTCTTAGCTTTTTTGAGCCTTCTTTTTTCGTCAGTTTATCTTAATGATATACATCTTGCGGAAGATTATCGCTATATGATTGCAAATGTGGAAGGCATAGGAAACGGCTATATTTCAGGCGCCGAGTATATTCTCGAGAGAACGGATGAATCGAAGCTTCATTATTCCAAAGAGACAGCAGGTCCCGATGTCGAAACTTCCGGCTATCAGGCAGGTAACCTTAAGGCAGCTCTTTTTGTAAAGAATAATTCATCGGATGAAAATTATGTCGATGTTCCTTTCTTAAATTACAAAGGATATCGCGCAAAGGATTCAAAAGGAAACAACCTCAAAGTCGTAACGGGAGAAAACAACTTAGTCAGAGTAATAATCCCGGGCGGTTTTTCGGATGAAATAAGTGTTAAATTCGTAAGCCCCATATACTGGAGAATTTCTGAAATAATAAGCCTTCTGAGTCTGGCGGCGCTTATTGTTTATCTTATTAAGGAAAATTCCAAGAAGCGTATTTTGGAAGGAAAAGAAGCACAGAAAGAAGAGAGTGAAGAAAAAACAGAATCTTCTCAAGTTAGTCCTATCCCGAATACGACAGTCGCTGAAAGTAAAGAACAGGGCGGAAATTCAGATGAAAAATCATCTCTGACATATGATGGCAAAAAGGCAGTTGGAAGTACAAATAGTTATGAGCCCGCGAATGAGAAAGCACTTGCGATTTCAAGATCCGTGCTCATTATGATAATGACTGTGCTTTTCATGATCACGCCGATTTTCTCGGATGATAACATAAGGCAGAATTCGAAAGTATTTGTTATTCCGCTTGTTGTTATCGTATATTACATCGCAGTCAGAATGCTCTTTTCACTTATCGTAAGAAAAAAAGAAGAAAAGATATTCGCGGATTTCGGAAGCGCGCTTTACATCCTTTCGCCGATGTGCGTTTATACGCTTTTCAACAGATATGCGGTGGCAGATTTTGCGACACTTTGTCTGCCGGTATTTTCAAAGCATGAGGCAGGCGGCATTTTTGAAATTCCTTTAAAGACGGCACTGCTTTTCAATACGTTTATTTACAAGGGAGCATATAATTACAAGCTTTATCTTGCGCACCCGATTCAGCTTTCGCCGACTTTCGTTATGATGCTTGTTGCGATGCTTCTGATTGTTGCGGTAAGAATAGTTTCTAAGAAAAAAGCGCTTACGAAAGAGGATTTGCCGCTTATCATTTCACTGGCAGCAACGGAACTTGTATGGTTTGTCGGAACGCTTCCGCTTCCCTTCGATGTGCTTTCGTCGGTATCGGGAGTATTCTCACCGGTCGGAGCGGCAGCGCTTGCGAATGTGATTAATTCGGTTGCGTGCGTTCTGTTCATGAAGCTCGTTTCGGGCCTCAACATTAACGATAACAAAAAGAAACTTATACTCGGAATATTCATTACGTTCGCTGTTTTGTCCGCGGTATTCCAGCTGAATGATTTGTTCCTCGAGAGCAGAGTGTTTATTAACTGATAAAATAGACAGAACAGAAAGTCTGCTGACAGATATATTACTTAAAAAGAAGCAGAATAAATCAACTGAATTTAGTTTCGCTTCATGGGAAAAGTTGATTGAAAAAATAATCGTGTTTCACAGGAAATAATATAACTAACGAACATATGGGAAAAAGAGAACAAACAGAAAAACTGAATAATGCGAATCCGGCTTTGCTCAAAGCCCTGGTTTTTGCGCTTCTTTTTGTGACGGTTTCGATTCCTCTTTTCAGAAATTACATTCCCGATACCGGGGATCAGATTTACTGGATGATGAAACTTCAAAGGATTGATGCATTTCTTACAAGGCCGATTCTCTGGCGCGCGGCAATGGCCTTTCTTAACGCACTCGGAATTCTTTCGGCTTATGGAATGTTCGCCGCGGCATTTAAGGAAAAAGAGTTTGAAGTAAGCAAAACAGGAATAAAGGATTACGAACTTAAAAGCATTCTCGCAACATGCATGTTCGTCCTCTCGCCTTACAGATTTTACGTAACTTACGAGATGTGCGATTATTCGGAAATTCTTCTCTGGGTGCTGATTCCGGCGGTCGTAATGTTCGCGATAAGTTTTATCAGAAACAAATCGGTACCATCGGCGCTGGCAGCAGTTATTTTACTGATTGTTACGCTCGGAGCATTTGCAGTCAAATACGTTTATCCCACCTCGACTTTTGCGGAAGGCGGATATTCCTTGGGAGATTTGTTCTTAACTTTCCATCACACGGAAAATCATCCCGGACTCGGAATGCCCGTATTCCTTGGATTATTCATCTGGCTTTATGCACTGACGGAAGAAAAAGATTCCCGCAGATACTCTGTTTACCCGATTATCGGAGCGGTTTCGGCAATTCTTTCCTTAAGATTTTTCCCCTGGGATGTTCTTTCTGCAAGACTTCCTTTTGCAGAAAAAATAATCCGCCACTTTGGAAGTCCGTCGTTTTTTGTGGGACTTTCGGTCATGTTCCTTTGCTTTCCTGCAGCAAAAGGTATATTCTTTTTAAAGGAAAACAAAAACAAAATCGTCTCGGAAATCCTTCCGGGCATACTTATACTGTTTATAATCGCGGTCTGGCTCTTCCTTTGCAGCAAGGCAATGTACTTCCAGTATCCGCTTGAATGAATAACGAAAGGTATATTATGAAAAACATCGCAATCATAACCGCCAGAGGCGGAAGCAAAAGAATTCCCAGAAAGAACATCAAGGACTTTCTCGGGAAACCCATAGTTGCATATTCTATAGAAGCAGCCGTTAAATCGGGCATCTTTGACGAAGTCATGGTTTCAACGGATGATGAGGAAATCGCTGAGATTGCAAGAAAGTACGGCGCGAAAGTACCTTTTATGAGAAGCGAAAAAACAAGCGGTGATTTTGCGACCACGAATGACGTGCTTCTTGAAGTAATCGAAGAGTACGAAAAAAGAGGCGAGAAGTTCGATTACGGCGTATGCATTTATCCGACCGCTCCCTTTGTTACGAGCGAAAAGATTAAGGACGCACTCGACAGACTTATCGAGAGCAAAGCGGATTCGCTTATTCCCGTCGTGGCATTTTCATATCCTCCCAAGAGAGCGCTGGTTGTGAGAAACGAAAGACTTGTTTTCGAGTATCCCGAATTCATGGATTCGCGTTCGCAGGATCTCGAGAGCGAGTATCATGACGTCGGACAGTTCTACTGCTTCGGAATTGAAGCATTTAAAAAGAACAAAAAACTCATGCTCGGTGATATAATTCCCTATGTTATCGATGAAATGGAAGTTCAGGACATTGACAACGAGTCGGACTGGAAAATTGCCGAAATAAAATATCAACATATGTTACAATATAAGAAGCAGTAAATTTGCAAAAAGAAAGGGAAGCGTAAAGTGAAGATTTTGATGACGGCCATAGGAAAAAGGGTCGAGCTTATTTCACATCTTAAAACTCAGGCTGAAGTGATTGGTGCGGACTGCAGCAGTCTTAATGTCGCAAAGAATTTCACCGACAGATTCTGCCTTATACCCAGGGTCAGCGATCCCGGTTATATCCCTTCGCTTCTTGAAATCTGCGAAAAAGAAAAGCCTGATTATCTGATTCCGCTTTTGGAGGATGAATTTGATATCCTCGCAAAAAACAGGGAAAAGTTTTCTGCGCTTGGTACAAATCTTTTACTGTCGGATGAAAATGTGCTGGATATCTGCAAGGACAAAATAAAAACAGCGGCTTTTTTTGAAAAATACGAAATTCCCACACCAAAGACATACGATCTTAAAAAAGAATCCGAAATTACCTTCCCGGTTATAATTAAACCCTCGAAGGGAATGGGCAGTGCAGGAGTTTTCGAGGCTTCGGATGACGAGGATCTGAAATACGCATTAAAGAAAACCGAAGAGCCCATCGTTCAGGAAAAACTTACGGGACGTGAGTTTACGATGGATGTTCTTTGCGATAACGACGGAAACGTCATTTACATAGTTCCCAGAGAAAGACTGGAAGTTAAAAGCGGCGAAGTTGTTAAAAGCCGCGTTGAATTAAACGAAGCGGTTATAGATATTTCCAAAAAAGTTATGGAAGCCCTCAAAAAAGAAGGCAGCATTAAAGGACCGTTCACGCTTCAGTGCTTCGTCGATAACAGTCAGGCAAAAATGCTTGAAATCAATCCGAGATTCGGAGGCGGTGTACCGCTTTCATTTGCGGCAGGTGCGGATTACGCGAAGGCTCTTTTGGAAATGCTCGAAGGCAGGAGCATTACAAAGAACGGGATTAAAGAACTTACGATGCTGAGGTATGACACTTCCTTCTTTACTGAGGGATAGAAAATCAAGAAATTTATCCCGGCGGATATAATTTATCCGCAGTTCGTAAATAAAAAAACAGAAGTCTGTTCAGGATAAATTATTGCCTGGATGTATCAAAAACGAGGACAACAAATGAAACCCGAAGGTGTCAGGGCATATATTTTCGATGTGGACGATACCGTTTATGAGGAAAAGCAGTTCGTAAGGGCGGCAATGAAAGATGTGAGTCTTTACCTTTCCGAAAAGTACGACATCCCGTCCGACAGAATATATGATTTTTGCATGAATTCAATAGAGAGCGGTCACAGGGGACGCACGTTTAACATGCTCTGCGAGGAGTTTTCGATTGACGAGGATGTAGATAAAATCGTGGATATTTACAGAAGCTGCGAGACGAAACTGGATTTATACGACGATACAAAAGCGTTAATCGAAAAAATAAAAGCGGCGGGCTTAAAAATCGGCGTCATAACGGACGGATTTTCAAAGGTTCAGCGTTCAAAAGTAAAAGGACTCGGACTTTTTGAAATTGCGGATGCGGTCATTATAAGTTATGATTACACGGATGAGAACGGAAAGCCTTTGTGCAAACCCGATACGAGAGTCTACGAAATGTGCCTCGAAAAACTCGGAGTAAAACCCGAAGAAGCGGTTTATATCGGAGACAATCCGCTTAAGGATTTCATCGGAGCCAGAAAGCTCGGAATGAAAACGGTACATATTAAAAGAAAAGGTTCCATGTTCGAAAACGAAACGGCAGCAGAAGGTTATGAGGCCGATTTCGAAGTAGAAAAACTTACGGAACTGATTTGAAATAAAGCAGGCGTTGAAATTACGAAACAAAAATTACTGAAAATTCGAAACACTGATTGCTGAAAACCCGAAAAAGCAGTCTCTGAAAAAACATTAACCTCTGAAATTTCAGAAATCCCGAAAAGGAGAAAGCCGGCTCTTAAAAGAACGGCATTTGAGAATGAATAAAGAAATAATCATCGACAACAGAAAAATCGGCGAAGGAAATCCCGTGTACATCGTAGCGGAAATGTCTGCGAATCATAACGGCGATTACCAAAGGGCGGTCGAAATAATGCATGCGGCAAAGGAAGCAGGCGCCGATGCGATTAAAATCCAGACTTACACAGCAGATACGATAACTTTAAACAGCAGTAAATCTTATTTTCAGATAACTCAGGGTACGCTCTGGGACGGAAGAACACTTTACGATTTGTACAAAGAAGCGTATACTCCGTGGGAGTGGCAGGCGGATCTTGCAAACGAAGCAAAGAAAATCGGCATTTCGTTTTTCTCATCGCCTTTTGATTTTACGGCGGTCGATTTCCTTGAAGAACTGAACGTTCCCTGCTACAAAATCGCATCTTTTGAAATTACGGACATTCCGCTTATCAGAAAAATCGCACGCCTGAAAAAGCCGATTATCTTCGCAAGCGGAATTGCATATAAGGAAGATATAGAACTTGCGCTTAACACATGTAAGGAAGAAGGCAACGAGGACTGCATCGTGCTTAAATGCACGTCTGCTTATCCCGCGCCCTTCGAAGCGGTCAATCTCGAGATGATTCCCTACCTTGCAAAAGAATTCGACTGCATCAGCGGACTTTCCGACCACACCATGGGTTCTTCGGTTGCAATCGCATCGGTTGCAAAAGGAGCGAAGCTTATCGAAAAGCATTTCACGTTAAGCCGTGCAGACGGCGGTGCGGATTCCGCATTTTCGATGGAGCCTGCAGAGTTTAAGGAAATGTGCACGGGCGTTCGTCAGGTTGAAAAGGCCCTCGGCAAAGTCGGATTCGAACTTTCCGAAAAGCAGGTAAGGGAAAGAGAACATACCAGAAGCCTTTTTGTAAGCAGCGATATAAAGGCCGGCGATACTTTTACGGCCGAAAACATCAAATCCGTCAGACCGGGATACGGACTTCATACGAAATATTATGAAGAAATCCTCGGCAGAAAAGCCCTTTGCGATATCGAAGCCGGCATGCCCATGAGATGGGATTACGTCGAAGGCTTCGAAAACAGAAAAAATACCGACTGTCCCGCAGGTAAAGGCGACTGGGTAAATTAAGGAGTTTTTTTATATGAAATCCGGCAGAATTTACGTTTGCCATACGTTTTATCATGTATATATTTCATTTCTGAAGGAATTCGCACGCCCGGAATCCGAGAAAGGGAATGCTTCCATAGTTTTAAGCAAACTTTCCAACGACTTCGGCGATATAGGAGAGAGAATTCCCGCGTCGGGCTATTTTAAGGAAGTATTTGTCTTTGACGAAAAAAGAGACACGGAATTCCCGGAACTCGCAAAATACAGGAAAAACCGCGGAAATATCGTTTTAAACATGATTCCGCGAATCATCTACACATCCAAATTCGCGAAAATTCAGGAAAAGTTCGTTCCCGTCGATTTTAGGAATTACGAAGATATTTACGTATTCTGCGATAACGACCCGATCGGAATATATCTTAATAAGAAAAGAATTCATTATCATGCGGTTGAAGACGGCCTTAACTATCTGGCCAGTTTCGTAAATGCCCACGCCGACAACAAGGGACATTTCGGAATCAAGAAATTCATGAGCATGAAATTAAACCTTATTTTCATGCAGGACGGCTACAGCAAGTACTGTCTCGACATGGAAGTAAACGATCTGTCGCTCATCAGGGACGATTTTTACAAATATAAGGAAGTACCCAGAGCGGGACTTGAGGCTGCGGTTACCGATGAGCAGAAGGAAGTCCTCGTAAGAGTATTCGTCAAAAAGATAGACGATTTGAACAAAAGCATCGCCAATACGAAGAATTCCGGAAAGAATATACTCATTCTCACCGAACCGCTTTGCACGCTTGATGTCAGAGAAAGAATATTCAGGGATCTTTACAATCAGTTTTCACCCGAAGGAACGGTCTTTTTCAAGATTCATCCCAGGGACGAACTCGACTATGACACGCTTTTTCCGGATGTATTCAAATTCGACAAAAAGGTGCCTATGGAAATACTCAATTTCTTCCCGAGTCTGCATTTTGACAAAATAGTCAGCGTGTTCACGCAGCTCGGAAGTATAAAGTTTGCGGATGAAAAAGTTTACCTCGGCGTGAAATTCATGGACAAATACGAGGATAAATCCGTTCACGCCAATATTGTGGAATAGCGAAAAAACGGACAATTTCAAGGTATTTATACCCGATAAAATACAGGTCTTTTTAGGTCTATATTTTGTCGGGTTTTTTATAGAATTTTATCGGGTTAAAAAAAATAACAATGAAAGTATAATGAAATATACAATTAACCGTACAAACGGTATAGTTTTATAGGAGGTAAAAGAATGAAAATGAAGAAATTCATTGCACTCGGCATGGCTGGTATGCTTAGTGCAGCAACCTTAGTTGGCTGTGACAAGGGCGGATCAACTGGTACAGTTACTCCCGATCCTGGCACACCCGATGGTGGTGACGGTGGTGATGTAACAGTTGCAGCTGAAGACATTATCGACTTTACAATGTTTGCATCTATGGAAGGTTCCGAGCTTAACCCCGGAAACGAAATCCAGGAGATTATCGCACAGAAGACCGGTGTCAGAGTTAAAGAAACTTGGCTTTCCGGTCAGACAGCAGAAGAAGCTGTTGGTTCTATCATCGCTTCAGGTGACTTACCTGACTTTATCGATGGTGGTAACGGTATGACAGATCTTTACTCAGCTGGTTTACTTGTTGCTTGGGATGAATATCTTGAGAAATATCCTAACCTTAAAGAAATGTATACAGACGTTGAGTGGGATACATTCCGTCAGTCAGATGGAAAGATCTACTGGGCTAACGTATTCAACAACACATACGGCGAACCCAGACCTACAGGTCACAACGACGAAGCTTTCTGGATTCAGGTAAGAGTTCTTGAAGAGTACGGCTATCCCGACATCAAGACAATGGATGAATACTTCGATATCCTTGAGAAGTACTACAAAGATCATCCTTCATTCACAGATCCTACAGGCGCTGATGTACCTATCATTCCTTACACAGTACAGGCTAAGGACTGGTTATACTTCGGTCTTGAGAATCCCCCTCAGTTCCTTGACGGTTATCCTAACGATGGTTCCGTTATCGTAGAAAAAGGAACAGGTAAGGTTGTTGACTACAACACAACACCTACAGCTGAAGCTTACTTCAAGAAATTAAACGAAGCATGGAATAAGGGTCTTATCGATAGCGAATTCGCTACACAGGACCATGAAACTTATATCCAGAAGCTTTCAAAGGGCCAGGTTCTTGGTATGGTTGACCAGAACTGGGACTTCAACTATGATGTACAGCCCGCTCTTAAGACAGCAGGTCTTGATGCATTAGGATGCGAATATGTTCCTCTTGGACTTACAATCGATGGTAAGAGAGAGAACAGATGGCATACATACGGTGATACACTTAACAACTCTTCAGGATGTGCAGTTACAACAAGCTGTGAAGATCCCGACAGAGCATTCAAGTTCTTAAGTGACATTCTTGAGCAGGATATCCATGATCTTCGTTACTGGGGTATCAAAGACGTTGACTACCTCGTAGATGAAGATGGTTTATACTACAGAACTCAGGAGATGAGAGACAAGCAGAACGATCCTCAGTACAAGTCTTCTCATATGTGTCCTTATTCTTACATGCCTCAGTGGCTTGGAACAAGCCGTGACGGTAAGAACGCAATGCAGCCTCAGGAACAGGGTTCAGAATTCCGTTCAGGTCTTTCAGAGCCTCTTGCTAAGTGCTTCGAAGCATACGGCTGCGACGGTTATCCCGATTTCATCGGTTCTATCGTAGAAGAGAACGAGCCTTGGTTCCCTATGTGGTCATACTCTAACGAATTAAAGCCTACACATCCTACAGATGATCCTAACGGTGAATGGGCAGAGGGTGATGACTGGCCCGCAGGTATTGCATGGCAGAAGATGGGCGATGTTAAGCACGAATGGCTTCCTAAGGTAGTTATGGCTAAAGACTTCGACTCCGAATGGGGCAAGTACATGGATGCTTACAACGCTTGCAAGCCTCAGGATTTCCTTGATGACATGCAGAAAGAAGTTAACGCACGTATCGAAGCTGCTAAGCAGTAATTTACAGATATCGGTTAACAAATAAAATTAATTAATGAAATGGCAACCATGGTTGTTAATGCTATGGTTGCCATTTTAAAAGAAAGGGAGGCGCTTTGATAAATGGCATACGAGAACGATCAGAATGTCAACATTGAGGGATCAGAATCGAATCAGGCTAACACCGGTTCGGGAGCGTCAAATGTTGCTCGTAAAAATGACTATTATGAAGAGAGCTTGAAAAAGTCAAAAAAAATATCTAAAGGCGAACTTAAAAGACAGGCAGTACTGCTTATTTTAGGTGCCATATTCGTAGTATACGGATTAGTTTTTTATTACCTTCCTCTTTTAGGATGGATTATGGCTTTCCAGAACTTCAAAACAAAGAAGAATTTCTGGGAATCAATTTCCAAGTCAAAATTTGTAGGTCTTGGTAAATTCAAATTCTTATTTCAGTTAGGTACTTTGAAAGAATCTTTTGAAGAGACACATAATCTTTTCAAAGCTATTAAAGCCTGGATCGATCAGGCAGACTTTATCAGAACAATCAGAAACACCTTTGGTATGGGTGCTTTGAACCTCGTTTCTTCAACAATTATGGCAATCCTTTTCGCTATATTGCTTAACGAGGTTAAGAATAAATATGGTAAAAAATTTGTTCAGACAGTATCTTACTTACCTCACTTCTTATCATGGATCATCGTTACCGGTATTCTCCGTGATGTATTATCAAGTACAGGTATTGTAAATGATATTCTGAGATTATTACATATAGTAGATGACAGTTATAACTTCTTCATGCATCCTCTATGGTTCTGGCCAATAGTTGCAATGTCAAATATCTGGAAGGAAACAGGTTGGAATGCAATCATTTATCTTGCAGCAATCACAGCGATTGACCCCTGCCTCTATGAAGCAGCTGAAATCGATGGTGCAGGAAGAATCAATAAGATTAGATATATTACCTTACCGGGTATCGCTCCTACAATTATCATATTGCTGGTTATGAATATCGGTAACGTGCTTAATGCAGGTTTCGAAGTTCAGTACTTACTTGGTAACGGTCTTGTTCAGAAGGTATCACAGACAATCGATATCTACGTTCTTCAGTGGGGTATCGGTAAAGGTGACTTCTCACTTGGTACTGCGGCAGGTATCTTTAAGAGTGTGGTAGCTATCGCATTGATAGCCATTTCAAACACTATAGCCAAGAAGTCCGGCCAGAGCGGATTATTCTAAGGAGGGTGGTAAAAGATGGCAAATAATAAGAAAAATGACGAATTTGCGTTAAATTACGGCGCCACACATGGCGGAGAGTCAAATCTTACGGAAGACGAGATAAAAAGACTCAAAAGAATGGCAAAAAAGAATACAAAGCGTATGGATGCAGAAGGATGGATTTTCGTTATCATCAATACAATCTTCCTTGTAGTATTCACAGTTATTACTCTTTATCCCATTCTTAATACGGTTGCTTATTCATTCAATGATGGTCTTGATGCACTTAGAGGCGGTATTTACCTCCTTCCCAGAAAGCTTTCATTCGAAAGTTATAAGACCGTATTCAATATGCACGGTATTCTTGTAGGTGCTAAGATTACTGTTTTAAGAACACTTCTCGGTACACTTACATCTTTGGTAGCAAATGCACTTCTTGCATTCGTTATCAGCCGTAAAAGATTTTTATTCAGATCAAGTCTTTCACTTTTCTGGGTAATTACAATGTACGTTAACGGCGGTATGGTTCCCGTCATGGTGCTTTACAAATATTTAGGCCTCACAGGTTCATTCTGGGTATACGTAGTTCCCGGTATGATAAGTGCTTTCAACGTAATGGTATTAAGAACTTACATGGAAGACTTACCTGATGAACTTGAAGAGTCCGCACAGCTTGACGGTGCAGGATATTTAACAATCTTCTTGAGAATTATATCTCCTCTTTGTAAACCGGTTTACGCTACAATTGCTTTGTTCGTAGCTGTATGGCAGTGGAACTCATGGTTCGATGCAATGCTTTACAACAGACTTAAACCCGAGTATACAACTCTTCAGTACGAGTTGATGAAACTCTTAAGTTCTGTTTCCAAGCAGGGTGGTAACGCTGGTACATCCGCTACACAGGCAGCTGCAAGTACGCAGGTTACAACTGTCAGCGTTAGATCGGCGGCATCGGTTGTTACAATGGTTCCCATTATCTGTGTTTACCCTTTCTTACAGAGATATTTCGTAACCGGACTTACAATCGGTGGAGTAAAAGGTTAACCAAATTTCTGCTATAATAAATGGCCCGCTTCAAAATATTTTATATCTTTGAAGCGGGTTTTTTCTGTAAATTATTTGCATGATATTATTTCGATTGCTATAATAAGACTTGCATTTTTTTGAAAGGTAGTCTGGGAATGAATATATTTAAGTTTGATTCTCCCGTAATGAATTTCATAGGCAAGGTTGCCGATTTGATTATTTTAAATCTGCTGACCCTGGTTTTAAGTATTCCGATAGTAACTTACGGAGCCGCAACAACTGCGAAATATTATGTTTCGATGAAGATAATAAGAGGCGAGGAAGGAACATTATTTAAGCCTTACTTCAAATCCTTTAAGGAAAATTTCAAACAGTCAACAATCGCATGGCTGATCCTTCTCGTTATACTCGCGGTACTCGGACTTGACTGGTACTGGATAATCGCGGTAAAAGGCATAAGCACCGTAAACAACATTTACCTTATCGTAGTGGGACTTATATCACTTCTTGCCGTATTTACGACAATGACGATATTCCCGTTTATTGCAAGATTTAAACTGACACTTAAGGAAGCGTTTAAGGGAGCGGTTATTTTTTCCTTCCTTAACTTCTTTAAACTTATTCTTATTCTTGCACTCGAAGTAATAACTGTAATTGCATGCGTCTGGTACGCAAGATGGCTTCCGCTTATTCTTGGATTCGGAACCACCTCGGCTTTGTACTATGTGAATCTTGCAGTTATAAAGGGCTTTAAGAAACTCGAAGACAAAGTTCAGAAAGAGGAAGAAGAAAAGAAGGCTGAAGAAGAAGCCGAAAATTCCGAAGAAAGCGAACCTCTTATTTTAAGACCGGACGAGCATACCATTAAAGGAAAGTTTGAGGCCGAAAAACAGACATTCAAGAATCTTACATTCCCCGAGAAAATGCAGTTCTTTAAGGATTACTATCTCGGAAAAACGATTCTTATCGTGCTTGTTGTATTTTTCGTACTCTGGTTCTTATATGATGCGTTCCTTGACAAGAAAGACGTTCTTTACTCCGGCGGCCTTATTTACTGCAGCGTAACAGAGGACGGAGAGAAACTTCTTACGGATAAACTTCTTGATGAATGGGTGACCAACAAACATAAGAAAGAGATTCAGTTAACCGAGCTTATTCTTGATTTCGACGAAGAAAATCCGATGCCGGTTGCAGACCCCACACAGGATCAGGCGATTATGGCTTCCGTTATTATCGGAGCGTATGATTACTTCCTTGTAGATGCGCACCTTATTGAGCATTATGAGCAGTTTGACTGTTACAAGGATATCGGAGAATATGCTTCACTTTACGGCTTCAGCGATGAGGACTGCTACTTTATCGCATATGATGAAGAATCCATTGAAGAGAATCCCGCACTTGAAGGTCAGACCTACATTAATGCGATTAAACTTCCCGAAGCAACCTGTGAAAAATTCGGAATTTCCTCACAGAGCGGCGAAGGAGTTTATCTGCTTCTTACTTTAAACAAGAGAGAAAAAGAAACAGACGACAAGTTCTTTGAATACTTTTTCAGATAAAAATGCAAAAAGAGATTAAACGAAAAGTCTGACATGATTCTTTTCATATGAGGAGTGATATGATTCCTCTTTTCGGAGAAAAGTATTCTTCGCAGAAATGATATTAACCCCCTGAAGAAGGCAAGGGAAATCCCCCAAGTCTTCCTCAGGGGTTTTCTTTATCTATTGCACAAATCATTTTAAAAATTGTAAAAATCTATCTTTATATGATAATGCACTTGTGAGGTTGTAAAAAATATATTATTATTGCTTGTGATTTAGGATAACAGTAAATATGTATATTTATGCAGTTCATTTATAAAACTGTAAAATACGATTAAATAAATGAGGAAATATGAGCAGAAAAGTAAAAGAAGCACCTCAGATAAATGAAAATACTCCGCTTCTTGTTATAGCGGGGCCGATGTTTCTCGAACTGTTACTGGGTACGATGCTAAATAACATCGATACGCTGATGTTAAGCCACTACGATGAGTATGCGGTCGGAGCAGTCGGAAACGCAAACAACATCATGTTTATGTTAAACATCCTGTTTAACATCATTGCAACGGCGACGGGCGTTGTAGTTGCCCAGTATCTTGGTGCGAAACAATACGACAAAATGAATATGATATACACGGTTGCGGTAGTGTTTAATGCGACGTTCGGTACGCTCTTAAGCATCGGAATCGTGCTTGCGAATCCTGTTTTCATGGCTTTTTTGCAGGTTTCGGACGAAATGAGACCTCACTGCATGACATATATTTACATAGTCGGCGGCGGAAGCTTCCTTATGGCGATTTACAACGTACTTATACAGATTCTTCGCTGTAACGGATTTCCGAAAGTCGGAATGTACATATCTCTGGCAATAAACGTCATTAACATCGGCGGAAACTATCTTTTCTTATACGGTTCGCTTAAGCATCTCAACATGGGTGTTGCAGGTGTAGCCATTTCCACGGTTGCTGCCAGAGTTGTGGCCGTAATTGCTGCTTTCGTTGTATTTTACGCTGTGAAAATCGGAAAGATTTCACTTCGATACATAAAGCCGTTCCCTTTCAGTCTTCTTATGAAAATGATCAAAATCGGTCTTCCCTCGGCAGGAGAGAACCTTTCGTACAATCTTTACCAGATGTGTCTTTTATCATTCATAAACGGAATGGGAAACGATTCGGTAAACGCGAGGGTGTACTGTAATTCGCTGATTTCATTTGCAATGCTCTTTTCGAATTCGTCGGCAATGGCGACACAGATTATTACCGGACATCTTGTAGGAGCCGGAAAAGAAGAACTGGCATATAAGAGAGTATTTAAGACTCTTCTTACATCCATGCCGATAACCATAGCTCTTGCCACGATAAACAGGCTTATCTGCCCCTGGACTCTCAGAATCTTTACTCAGAATGAGGCGATAATAGCCATCGGCTGTTCGATTATGCTTGTGGATATTTTCGTAGAAATCGGAAGATGCCTTAACATGACTTTCATCTGCTCGCTAAAAGCAGCAGGCGCATATATATTCCCTCTTATCGTCGGACTCTGTACGATGTGGGGATTAGGACTTACCGTAGGATACGGCGTCGGCGTACTTGCCGGCCTCGGTGTAGCCGGTATCTTTATGGGTACGGCAACCGATGAATGTATCCGAGGCATCATTGTTATGATTTACTGGTACCGGAAGAAGTGGTACGGAAAAGCGGTAGTAGATAAGAAAGAAGATTAAATAAAACAGTAACTGAATTGTGGAACAGTAAATTTGTGACGAATCAAAAGAACTGAAAAAGGCAGTATGATTCTACGGAATTACATGTGCTGTAAAAGCAGATCAGAATATGCTTAATTCTGAGTGCTCTGCGGTAAGGAGACCGTGAAAGTGGTTCCTTTATCGCGTGCGGAAATAACGGATATTCTGCCATCCATCATATCGAGAATTCTTTTAACCAGGGAGAGACCGAGCCCGTTGCCTGAGGTGGCGTGCGACGTATCGCCCTGGTAAAATTTTTCAAAGATGTGATTTACGGTTTCTTCGTCCATTCCGATTCCGTTATCGGTAACGCTAACAACGATAAGTTTGCCGGATTTGGAAGCCTTTACGGTAATGTTTCCGCTTTCGGGTGTGAATTTTACCGCATTGCCGATAAGATTCATCCATACATGGTAAAGCAGGTCTTTACTCTGGAAATAATCTATTTCATCAAGATCCATATCGATGGAGATATTCTTTTCGCTCCACTGTTCTTCATAAAGAAGCATGCAGGTTCTTAACTGTTCGTCGAGACTGAAGTCTTCTTTATCCGATATGATTTCCTGTGATTCAAGTTTAGACAAAAGAAGTACGTTTGTAGACATGTTGGCGAGATGTTCACTCTCGTCCATAATTATTTTTGCGAATTCGCTCTGCTGTTCAGGTGTCAGGTTGCCGTTGTAAAGCTGTTTTGCGAAGCCGCTTATTGAAATAATCGGAGTTTTGAATTCGTGCGAGAAATTGTGAATGAAGTCGTTACGAAAGATTTCAGTCGAGGAAAGCTCATGAGTCATGTCGTCGAAGGCTTCAACGAGTTTACCGAGGTCGGTTCTTTCGGTGAAGAAATTTGTGATGCCGTCGAGCTTAACGTTATAATTGCCGTCTGCGACCTGTCTTGTGACACGTGTAAGTTTTCTTAAGGGCAGGAAAACGTTTCTGTTTATGATGATCGAAAAAACAGATGAGGAAACGTAACTGAAGGCAAGAACGATTATGGTCAGAGTAAGAGGAGTGAGTCCCCAACGCTCTTTTAAGGGCGTGTTATAAAGAATCATCATTATGCCGCCGGCGAGAACGTTCGAAACCGTCAGCGCGAATATTGTAAAAAAGCTGATTCGAAAGATGATACTTTCAATCAGCTTGTTAATAAGATTTCCAATCGATACGGTTGCTTTTTTAACTAAGTTTTTCATACATTTTCCTTTTTGACGGCCTTATATCCGAGGCCTCTTACGGTAACTATTTCGAAATCGTTATTTTCTTTGAATCTGTCTCTCAGACGGTTGATGTGAACATCGACCGTACGCTCTTCGGACTGAGTCTCGGAATCCCAGAATTCTTCCATCAGCTGTCTTCTTGTAAAAGTCTTGTTGGGGTAGGAAAGGAGCTTGAAAAGAAGCTGAAATTCCTTTCTCGGAAGTTCGTATTCGACACCGTTTTCGCGAACGGTAAAAGAATCATACAAAAGAACGGTATTGCCGATTGTCAGTTCATGCTCTGCGGCAATATTTGCCCTTCTTAAAAGAGCCTGGATTCTTAAAACCAGCTCAAACTCATCGATGGGCTTAACCATGTAATCGTCAGTGCCGGTTAAAAATCCTTTTCGTATATCTTCCTGCGAATCTTTTGCGGTAACCATGATAATGGGAATCTTTGAGCCGCTGTTTCGAAGGACTCGCGTAAAGGTAATGCCGTCCATAACGGGCATCATTATATCCACGAGAATGAGATCGATATGTTTTTCGTCAAGAACGCGGAGGGCTTCTTCACCGTTTGAGGCATGTAAAACACAGTACCCGTTCTGAGTGAGAACGACTTCCATAAGTCTCGCCGTATTCTTATTATCTTCAACAACAAGAATATTAAACATAATCTCCTGGGTGTCTGTTACCGGTTTGGAATATCCGAATCCGCGTTTCACGGAAAAAGGCAACAGCATAATAATTATTTTTTGCAGTAATCCAAATGTTAATTACTGATCGTTTTTCTGGTTATTCTGAGCTGAAGGGATGTTTAAGTATCTTACAATCTTCATGCTCGCATTTTTAATAAACTCTTCCTTACGAAGCTTAACTACTGCGATACGCTTGTACATGGGGCGTTTGTTGTTGATTTTTTCTTTTAACTCATTGAAATAATCATAGTTGTCGAAGTAGTCTTCTTCGGGATAAATTTCTGCAACGATTTTTCCGTCTTCTTCGTAAACGAGAACTTCGCGTACCTGAGGATCTCTGGCAAGATTGCCTTCGAGTTCTTCGGGAGAGAGGTTTTCGCCGTTTGATAAGATGATAAGGTTTTTCTTACGTCCGGTAAGGATGATGAAGCCTTCTTCATCAACATATCCGAGGTCGCCTGTATGATACCAGCCGTCTGTAATTGCAGCTGCGGTTGCTTCGGGATCTTTGTAGTATCCCTTCATAACAAGGTCGCCCTTGAAGAGGATTTCGCCTTCTTCGGATACTTTAACTTCAAGACCGGGAACCATCTGTCCGACACTTCCGTCCTTGTGATGGAAAGGTCTGTTAACGGCTGTACAGGGTGAACATTCGGTTGTTCCGTAACCGTTAAGAATTTCGATACCCCAGGTTCTGAATTCTTTTACGTACATGGGGTCAAGTGCGGCACCGCCGCAGATGATATATTCAAGTTCGCCGCCGAATACCTTGTGGATGGCGGTGTATGTTTTCTTTCTGACATCGACACCGGTTTTCAAAAGAAGATCGGTGGTGGTCATAAGACCTTTAATCTGGTTTGTTTTGCCCTTTTTCTCGATTTCAGCCCAGATCTGCTTGTGGAAGAATTCCACGAAGAGAGGTACGAGGAAGATTGTCTGAGGCTTGAAGTCCTGAAGATTCTTCTTAACGTATTTGGGGCTCTTGTTGATATATACTGCTTCTCCGTAATTGAGCGGCATAAAGATTCCTACGACAAGACCGAAAGCATGGTGGAAAGGAAGAACCGCAAGAACGTTTCCGTCGGGTTTGTAGAGCATACATGTTCTGTTTAACTCGAAAGCGATATTGTGGTTTGTAAGCTCAACACCCTTGCTCTTTCCGCTTGTTCCGGAAGTGAAGAGGATTGCTGCCGTTTTGTCGGGATCTATCTGATACTGTAAGAATTCATTGTTTCTGGCACGAAGAAGTTTTCTTCCTTCGTAGAGAATTGTGTCGAATGTACCGAGGTCAAAGACTTTCTTTACTTTTTTGGTGGTTACTTTTTCAACGAACTGGTCGGTAACGAGCGCATATTCGCAGTCGCCAAGTTCAACAAGTGCGTTGATTTCAGCGGAAGGAAGTCCTTTGTCGATGGCTACGGCTACGTTTCCGCCGTTTACGCATGCAAGAAAGGCAACAAGCCATTCGTATGAGTTCTTTCCGATGATGGCGACATGTTTGTCTTTGATTTTATTATTGTATAACCAGGTTCCGAAAGCATTAACGTCTTCCTTAAGGTCGGCATAAGTTTTTCTCATTTCACCGGTTTCGCAGGGGTAAACGAATGCGATTTTTTCGGGAATGTCTGCTGCTTTTGTAAGAATCAGGTCTTTTAAGTCTGAAATCTCCTCAAGGTCGGTATAATAAGGATATTTTTTGTTTTTCATTATTATTCTCCCAGTTTGAATTCATTAAAATCTTTGTCGGTATTTTTCGGTTTGCCGAAAAAACACCAAATATAATTATACTTTATTTTAATGCACGAAACAAGAAAAAAGTCGGTCGGAAAGTTTAAACACATTTGTTAAACGGCGTTTCTTAAAGCGATAATCATTAAGAAACTATAAAAGTTAATGACTTTTTAACAATTATATGATAAATTTTACTGTAGGCGTCTGTTGCAAAGCACTGTTTTTGCACGGAAAAACCTTTAAATGACGGATATGTAAAATGACAAAATCATACCGGGTTTAAGTGCCTGGGATTTTTTGTGTGTTAACAGATAAAAAGGAGAAATCCGGGTATTACGGATTAGTTAAGGATGAAGACCGGACTTATACTTGAAGGCGGAGGCGTCAGAGGCGCTTTCACTGCCGGAGTTCTGGATGTTTTTACAAAGGAAGGCATAACATTTGATTATGCATGCGGCGTTTCCGCTGGTGCGGGTGCCATGTGCAATTTCATTTCGGGACAGATAGGTCGTTCCCGGGACGTTTTGTTATGTCCGAGAGGGGATTCGTATTACGGCTTCAGGGAGTTATGCAGAAGCGGCAAATACATGAATCTCGATAAACTTTACGGTGAACTGATTTACGAAGAACCCGCATTTGACTTTGATGCGTTCTTTGCGAATCCCACCGAGGTCGAAGTTGTTGCAACCAACTGCGTTACAGGCAAGGCAGAATATTTAAAAGACAATAAAACAATCGAGAGCTTTTGTGACGTGTCCATGGCCACAAGTTCTCTTCCTTTTATCACGGGTCCGTATAAAATCGGCGACAATTACTACATGGACGGCTCCGTTTCGGATCCGATTCCCGTAAAAAGAGCCGTGGAGAAGGGCTGCGACAGAATTATCGTTCTGTCCACGAAAGGTGACGGAATGGAACCGTCAAACCTTAAAAAATGGACTCCTTTCATGAAAATGAAATACAGAAAATTCAAA
>JAEEGL011209576.1_pt1 | contig 24920 bp, 22 predicted proteins | sample 9134231 | NCBI WGS metagenome assembly JAEEGL01 (sample SAMN16246548, study PRJNA631951) | gut metagenome | biome: gut microbiome; feature: rumen; material: fiber-attached | host: Bos | place: Iran: Karaj | collected 2018-10
AGCCAACACGATACGGCCATTTATTTAAAAATCCCTGCCAGATTTCTCTAACAGGGATGATTAACAAAATAAATTATTTGATTATAAAATACCGCAAAAACGGATTTAACAAAAATCTGAAAAAATCAGATATAAAACAAATTTAAAATAATAATTAGATAAATATATTATAAAACAATCCCCTACGCTTTGCAAGAATATAAAATAGCCTGGGATACCATTTCGGTACCAAGGCTATTTTTGACTAAATAGAAACATCATTTTAAGCATTTCTTTAGATCTCTGCGGTTTTTCTGAATTTCCTTCTCTAAGTTTTTTTCAACCTGGGCAACCGCAACTTCTTTCACAAAAGACCTTATAAAATAACTAACGATAGTGCTCTTTGAACAATTTAATTTTTGAGACAGCTCATCTAATCTTTCCGCAGTATCCTTATCCAGAGTAAATGTATACGCCTTTCTGTCCTTTTCAGGCGGTATATTTTTGCTTGGTAAGGGATTTGGCTCATTTAATATCTCAACAGCCTCTCCGTAGCTCCATATTGCTTCCTTCTGTGCGGAAACATTAAATAAACTTGCTAATTCATTTGTTGATTGTATTTCAGTAGCCATAGTCAATGTAATATCACCTCATTTCTCTTTCTGTAATTTTAGCGAAGAAACCTAAAAACGAGTTAATGGAACTATTTCTCTTTTTTTTGAAGACTTGCCGAGATCAAGTCCCCGTAGTGCTCTTTAATTAAGATACGCAACAAAGCCGAATTGCTCAGATTTGCTTCGAGTGAGCATTGAGAAAATCTCTCCATTAAAGACTTATTTAACTTCAAAGTTGTGGTTGTAACCATTTTTTTATAGTAAGTTGTTCTTGCCATACATTTTATCCATTATTATCATCTGGTTTACCATTCCGCTTACCATTCGGTATTTTATGGGTCAATCATTTTTTCTATGTGATAGTTCAGCCGCTGACCCGGCGGCATAGTACATTGACAGTTGCATAAATAAAGGATCAACCTTTACGATTGAGTTGCATCGTGACGGATGTAACAAGCCCAATCAAAAGGAGGATCCTTTATCATGGATTATATACGAACCGAAGCCGATGGACAACTGACACTTACACAGTCAACGGAGTATCTGATTTTACCGTCCTGCTTATACGGCTTTCATAACACCGAAACAACCGTTGAGACCGCTAAATCCAAGCGGATTATTTACTGCCACAGAGGTATTCTGGATCTTCCTGAGGAAGAGCGGGTTTGTACCTGCGGACAGAGGATGCACATAAACTCACATCCCGATATTTATATCCGTCACCTCAGTATTGGCGGAAACCTGAGTGGGTTGTTGTTTCCTCACAACCAGCTCCGTTGTCCTAAATGTGGAGCCACAAAGAGCCAGTTTATATCCTTTAAAGCTGAAGGTCATCTCATTACGGATGCGCTTCATCAGTATACCTGTGATCTGCTTGCCAGAGGGACTTATACAAACAAGCAGGTGGCTGAGATCACCGGGCTTGGTGAAAACACAGTCAAGGAGATTGATAAAAAACGTCTCCAGAGCATCTATACGACCGATAACGGCAAGAAGCTCATAAAACCCGAAAAGCAGGCTAAATACCTCGGCATAGATGAGTTCAAGCTTCATAATGGCCGACGCTATGCCACTCACATCATAGACCTTGAATCCGGTCATGTTCTCTGGATTCAAAATGGCAAATCAAAGCAGGTTGTCTATGACTTTATCGAGCATGTCGGCATGGAGTGGATGTCTGGTGTGGAAGCTGTTGCCTGTGACATGAACTCCGATTTCCAGGAAGCATTTGAAGAAAAATGCTATTGGATCCAGCCGGTATTCGATTACTTTCATATCGTCAAGAACTTCAATGACAAAGTAGTCGGCGAAGTCCGTAAGGACGAACAGAGACGACTCTACGAAGAAGGTAACGTGGAAGCCGCCAGAGCTCTCAAAAAGACTCGCTATATCCTGATGTCGAATCGATCCACTCTTCAGAAGAAGGACGAGGATGCTGCATCCGATCGAGTCATTCATAAGGGCAGTTCTCTTTTCAAGACAGAGGACATCAAACGCAAGAGCGGTTATGAAGCAAAGTACGATGCTCTGTTACAGGAGAATAAACTTCTCTTTACCCTTGATCTGATCAAGGAGAAGTTGTCCGCTGCCTATGCCATGACTGATGAATCCAAAATGGCTGATGCAGTCATAGACATCATAGATATCTGCAAGGCAACTAACAATAAGCATCTGCTCTGGTTTGCTAAGCTATTGGATACCCACTTTGAGGGCATCATAGCGCATGCAACTTACAAAATATCATCCGGTAAGATCGAGGGCATCAATCAGAAGATCAAGACCCTCCGTCGGCACGGATACGGCTATCCTGATGATGAATACTTCTTCTTGAAGATCATGGATATGAGCCGGAAGGAGTACGTCAGGAATCAACCATCACATAAAATTTGTGATTGAGCCTATTTTATGCTCGTTTTTACGCAGGAAATCGTTATATTCTCTATTATGGCCGTCACCAGCCTCGTCTAGTACTTCTTTAGCCTGTTCACCCCTTCTATCAGGTTTTCTAGGCTTAGGCTTAGAATCAGAAGGTTTAGACTCAGCAGGAGTTTTTATCCTATTACCTTCATCGTCATAGTTCTTATAATAAGCATTGCCATGAGTGTTGCGATCATATGAAACGGTATTGCCACCTGTTGCCATATTGGTAGGTTTAGTCGTTGCATTGTTCTTATAATCAGCCTTCAGATTACTCATCCGTAGGGTTGCACCCTGGTCGGGTACATACTGTTTATCCTTTATAGCCTTACTTCCTACCATACCACCGGCCATACCACCTGATACAGCACCACCGACAAGCGAACCACCATCTGCTGCTGAAGCAGACATACCAAGTCCGGCTCCAATAAGAGCAGTGCCTACACCGGCAACTGTTCGTACCTTATTAATCTTTTGGTTAGCTTTAATATTATCCTCAAGGCGTTGCTTTTCATAAGCAAGAACCTCTCTCTGGCTACTGATGTTAGCAGCTCTTTGACGGTAAAGTGATGCCTTTTCACTTGATGAAAGCACACCCTTGGTTTGATCTGAATCAAAGGATTTAAGATTAGCATAGCGTTTGATGATGTTTTCTTTCCTAACCATCTTATTATAGTCTTCAGATGATTCAAACGCCTTCCCTTTATTAATCTGGCCCTGAGAGAATCCTTCATGAGTAGATGCGTAATTAGCAAATCTCTGTTCTTTAGACAGACACTCTTTCGCTGCATTTGAATAAGCAGATTGTCTGTCTTGTAACTCTGCCTGAGCCTTGCTAAGTGCATTGACATAGTTATTAGCCAGTGTCCGCTCTCCTTCGGTCATATCATTAAAGTTACCGCTCTTAAGTTTTTCACTGAAATTATTGCGTAACTCGTTCTTAGTGGCAACATCAACACCTTCGCCACCAAAGTCATAATTCTGTATAGCCTCCCTTGAAGCAATAAGATCCGATTTGGTTTTATCACTCAATTTGCCAAGAGTATCTGCGTGTTGCTGAGAGAATGTATCTCCTTCCCCATTAAAGTCCATAAGAGCATTTGTAAATGTTCTGCTCTCCTCTCCTATAGCCTCTGCTTCGGCAAGATTCTTATCCATATTTGCAAGATTTTCACCTCGTGCCTGAGTAAATTGCTCATAAGGATCACTACTTGCAACAGCACCATGCTCAATACCAAGACCTGCCATATCTTCTGAAGATACCATATTGCCAGAAGGGATAGCCTCGCTTGTATCTCCAACCACATTAGTATCGACAGCCCCACCATTATCAATAGCAACATCGTCCATTGAATTAGGAGAAGGCATTTCCCCACTATCCGATCCACCATTAACATCCGTTTCAACATCGGGTACATCGGGATTATCGGGCAAGGTATTATCCATAGCAGAGTCAATTTCGCTATTCGGATCACTACCACCTGTTTCTACTGAACTTAAATCATCAGCAGAGCCAGTAGAGATTTCTTCGTCAGAAGCACCACCGCCCATGGAACCGGTACCACCGGAACTAAGCTGTTCATCAATATCTTCTCCCTTAATATCAAGTAAACCGGAATCATTAAGATCACTTGTGGCATTCTGGGAAAGTTCGTCAAGCATATTCGCGTTACGCATTGACTCGTTAAAGCTTTCCTGTAAGGACGCATCCGCCTTTTCAAGAGCCTCAATGCTCTTCTCTGCCTGAGTTGTAGCAGGAGCCCCTGCGCCGCCGTTTCCACCCCTATTCATAGCTCTCATAGCCATAGCGGCAGCGGCTACTATACTTCCGGCTCCACCTCTAACGGGTAATACACCAACATTACCGAGCAATCTAAGGATTGCGTTTCTTGCCGGAATAAGAGAACCTAACATTATCAAAAGAATAAGTGATATTCCAATAGGAACACCGGTTAAAGCCGATAAAAAGGCTCTATCGAACATTCTGTCCCCTACAGTCTCTCCTTTTATAGTACAATACGCCATGGATCCAAGGCTTATCTCGATAAAGAACAGCACTCCATCAATTATAGGAATAAGTAAGTTCATGAAAAACTCAGATACCCATCTGCCGTAAAGTTTTTTATCTCTGATACCCATTAATGCAACAAACGGGAATAATGAAAACAGTGCCGTTTGCTGAAGTGCTATTCCAATGTAACTTTTTAAATAACTGATTGAAACAATACATGCTGCTACATATAAAACAGATGTAAGCAGAGACCCGTCATAGAGGTTTCTAAATCCGTCTATAATACCTCCTCCACCAAGGATACCGGTCTTATTTCCAATAAGATTAAGGACAGAATCCCTAAAATACTGAGCCAAGTCGAATAATTGTGGCATAAGATACACAATAACATAGAAAATAACCACTCCTATGAGGGTTTCTTTTAACTGTCCCCTTGCCTTAACATCATCTGATATTGCCACTTTTAAAAGCATATACAGTACAAGGAAAGGTAATAGAGCATACATTACACCTCTAAGAATAATGTATATATATGAGCCAACGATTCCGTAAGGATTGCCTTCGTATAATTCAAAAGAAACCCAGTTAATATAGTCAATGCCCTTATAAACCCTGCCAAATATGATGGCATCAAGAGAAAGGTCTATATTACCCGCTACACCGGCGTTTGTCTCAAAGGCACCAGACAAACAAGAATCTATTGCATAACCTATACCAAATATAATGGCCGATATAACATCTACGCCCCACGAGGGAATAGTAGCTGCAACATCAGCAATTATGTCCTCACCATCTACAGAATCGTTAGAACCGCCCGCAGGGTATACTCCTCTGTATCCATGTAAAGGCCCGTACCCTGACTGATCCCAAGTATCTTCTGTGCCGTCATGGTCTTTATCTGACCAGGTATCTGCATTAACACCCAAATCTGTATCATCACCCGTATCTTCATCATCATAATATACATCACGAGCATATAAGGTGATTTCTGAGGATATCATGGTAAATACACATATGCCTAAACATAAGGCAAGAATCAATCCCTTTATTCTTTTTGGAATATTAAAAAACTTACGCAATGCGGTCCGCTCCATACATCTTATTAAGTTCTTCAGCATCGGTCTCAACAACGCCAGCCTCAACATTTCTAAGGTAATCAACCTTAATAAAGCCAACCTTTTTAGTTTCAATGTCTATAAGGCAAGCCTCTCCTCGATGTTTCTTTGCATCTTCCGGATTACCGGTTTTACCGCCAAGACCGTCAACAATATAAGCCGCCTGGTTATCGGTTAAACCGAATTTATCAATAAGCAGTTTTGTATCCTGAACAGGCTGTTTGAATACAAATGCAAACGAGAGCATACTGATAATCGTTTCGGATTGAACACACTGATCGAACTCTCGAACAGTTTGAGAGCAAAGAAGCATACCAACATTACGCTTTCTTGCTGTACGGATAATATTGTTACAAATATCAAGGACAGTATTACTTGCAGACTGCTCACTTGTAAGCTTTACAGAGTCCTTAATAATCTCATGGAACTCATCAACGATAAGTAAGAGTTTATCTGCCGAATCAAGGTTTTCAGAGTTCTTCTTAATAACTCGCTCATTAAGAAATCCCATACCAACTATACGGGCAATACGCTTTTCATCTTCCTGAAGCCTTGAAATATCAATGTTAAGGAAAGGACAGGTTTTAATATCAATATTAAGAGTTGACTGACCGTCAAAGTAAGTACGGACTCCACGGACAGACCTAACTCTCTCCTGCTCTCCACGCTCATTGATAAAGCATTTCTCCATAACATTATTAGCCCCACCAAAATTCTTTAATGGAAGGCTGTTATATTCTTCAGCTGTAAAGAAATGACCGGTTTTTTCTGAATAGAATATCTCCCTTACATAATTACCAAGAGCAGCGAATATAAGGTTAAATGACTCCCTTACATGAGGGTCAACTGCAACTGTGCTTTCCGTTACCGCCAATTTGTAGAAATCGGTAAGAGTAGGAAGGGGTTTCTTTGTATAGCCACTTGTTAAGCCTTTTGAATCTGAGCTCTTGTAGTAAAGTGAATTTGGATCCTGGTCATAGATACCAAAGTTATCATAAAGTTTAGTAACAAGGTCTGTTATAACCTTGTTTAAGTATGTATATGTGTTAAAGTCAGAAATCGGCTTATCACCCTGAATAATTCTAAACAGTGTAGAGATTACATAGTTCTTAGTCGCTGCAAGTTCAAGGGTGGTAACTTCTGTTGTACCATTCTGAGTAACAACTGATTCGGAAATATCAAAAATATTGAGGACATTATCACTATCCGGGCTAAGCATAAAGTTATGACCGCCGAGATTAAGTGCAAGGTCGGCATACTCGCCGTGACCGAATCCTTTTCGCTCCTGTCCGTCAAGGGCACAGAATCTGTAACCAAAAATTCTGTTACGAAGGCAAAGTATCTTAACAGTAAGTGACTTACCACTACCCATCTGGCCAAACAAAGCACCAACATATGACTGATGCGAAGGATCGTAGATGTTGTATAGAACGGGCTTTCTTGTAAATAAATCTCTTCCAAGAGGTGCGCCCTTTTTATGCGTAAATGTTGTCTGCGTGTAGTTATAAAGAGCAGACATAGAGAGTTTATCCATTTTGTTAAACACCGCAGGAGAAGGAGCAATAAGAGAACTTAAACCACCCCTTGCTGACTGACCTACATACGAATTTAACGGTGCATTAGCAAGATAAGCCTCCGATTGAAGTGTGTAACAGCCGGATATCTCAATACGCTTTCCATCGGCGATAGACCTGAATAAATCACCCTGCTTATCCAGTTCTTCCCTTGTTTCTGCAAAAATAGTAAAAATGGCACCCACATCGTAAAGTCTTGTTCGTCCCGACTCAATTTCGATAGATGTTTTCTCTGTATCCTGTTTCTGCATTAGAAGTTTACGACGGGCATTTGTATCATTAGTGCTTAAAATCTCTGACTCAAGCATAGTGGTATGTCTGTCGAGCTGCGAAATCATCTCTGCCTCTGATAACGGATGAATGAAATACGATGATGTGCATGACGGAAAATTCATAAGCTCTGACATTGTTAAAACAAAATCGATGTTATTAGGGAGTTTTGTTATGGTAAAACTCCTTACATAATATGTCTTTGAGCCATAAGAAAGATTCATGTAAAGATTTGGGCCAGGATCAATGGCATCTGCTGCCAACAACCGCCTTATTAAAACGCCCCTCTCTTTTTCCTTAAACTCTGATGTATTTGTCAAAAGCTCCTCTTTAGTTACAACCCGGCTCTGTTCCCTAAATGCTTTCAAAAGGTGCCGTCCTATCTCTACCAAAAGCACAATAATAACTATAAGTGCTAAACAGCAGAGCAAAAATGGTATAAACGGTGTGAATTTCTGTAATTTTTCAATCGTCATTACTCTAAACCTTTCTCTCTATCAGTTCCTATCCAATATCTAAACCGGAGCCTTTAAACTCCTCTCTAAGTACACGCTGGAACTCAAGTGAGGACTTCTGAAGGTTTTCTTCATACTCCTTGGCATAATTAGCCATCTTCTGCTCAAATTCCCTCTCGCCCTCTCTTGCCTTTGAAAGTTCTTCAAGCGAATCACTTGATGTATAGAGCTGATGGAGAGCATTTTCAAACATATTTTTAAAGGTTGCTGACTGTGTATTAAACGGATGCATGTAATCGTAAATGGATAAAGCCATTTCATCTGCAGATAATGGATGGCATTTACAACCACATTTCTCAAGAGCATTTATGTAGGTCGCAGCCTTAGTTTTAAGCTCCTGCACAGCACGGATTTTGATTTCTTCAGGGGAAGGCTTATTGGTAAAGTCATTCTCGTTGTAAATGTAAGAGAATAACATCTGATTAGTCCTCTGAGAATCAGTATCAGTACCGGTACTCTCGCCCTTTTGTTTAGTAACTATATTCATCCACTCTATAAGAGCCTGTGTTTCATCTGAAAGCCATCTGATAGTATCTATCTTTTTCTTGATAGCATCGGCTCTATCAAGGTATATCTCTACATTCGGATCATCTATAAGGTCATCTATCATACGAAGTGTTTTCTGGTACTCATCATCAAGCCCTATAAGTTCCTTATCGTACTCCTTAAGTATTTCCTGATGCTCGGAAAGATTATCTGAAAGATTTATGCTTGTAACGGACTGTCTAAGCTGAACATCATCCTTGATAATGTCACAAAATGCGATTGCTTTTCGCATAGTAGACTCTCTCATCTCAGCAGATGCCTCTGCAAAATTGTAGCCGCATATATCAATACCTGCGGTATACACATTATTACGACAAATGACACCAAAGCCATTCCCGTCAGAGCCACACTCGATGATATCGTCAAAACGAAGATAGTTAAGGATATCGGATCTGTAAAAACGAGAGTAGTTAATCTTTTCGTCTTTGGCCATAACCTTTTTAACTTTAAGCAGATAAAAGAGTATTCCACCCATACATATGGCTGCAATAAAGAATGCGGCGGCTATAACAAATAAATATCCCTGTATATGTGCAATAAAATTCATAAAAGGTGCCTCTCCTCGTAGTGATTGATGTAAAGGGTATGCCGTGTAAATTTCTTTCTCAGATACCTGGCTAAAATAATATATAAAGGCATATTAGAGCCTATTAAGTAAAATCTATCTGGAAGCTTTAGTTTTAAAATCACAAGCATCCCTCCACAAAGAAGAAATGTAAGGAAAAATCCTATAAAAATCATGACCGTATTACCGGAAGGCAAGGTTGCCCTTAAAATTACTATGCTTGGTAAAATAACAAGTATCATGAAGAAAAGCTCTATCTTTGTAAAGAATTTAAAATAGTGATCCTCGTCTTGTAATTTTTTAGGTACTCTGTAATGTCCTAATTGATTCATAAGCTCCTCCGTTAAACCTTATACGGTAAGTTTAATACCCCATTTATGTGCGTATTCCTCTTTTGACATCTCCTTGCTGACATATTTAGCAAGGTCTAACCAGTTTTCCCTTTCCCTTTTTGAACCTATCACATCGTAGGGAACTCCCTGATAAGTACCGGGAAATATATCATCAAGATTGCTCTTTAATATCTCATTCTTTTTAGTCTTTTTTGACAGATTAAGGTATTCGTCCCTTGCCCTTATCCTGTCCCTTGATTCATGGAGCCACTGCTCTAATCTGTCTACCGTATGGTATTGGTTTTTGTTTGAATATGACAAAAGCCTTTGTATCTGGTATTCGATCAAACGCTCCTCAAACTCGTTTTTAAGGTATGACATACGTTGTTCGTCAAGTCCTACTATTCCGTATAGCCATTCCTCTTTAGTCTCAGTTACACCGCTTTCACCCGATGCCGTTATGTAATAACTGTCGATGTGCTTCTGCCTGTCAAAAGATATAACAAGCCCGGAATATTTTCTTGGGTTATCTACGCTCTTTATGAACTCGCACTTAATATTCTTAAACATCCCATGAGATTCAAGATTCTTTAGACTCTTTCGAATAACAGAGTAAAACATCTTGTCCTCGGTTTTTTCACTGATACCCGCCTGGATACGAAGTTCTTTAAGATTAATAAGTCCGGTTCTTCCTGTTACTCGCCACTGTTTCATAATCTGATAAAGCTGCTGCCCCATCTCATCACGAATTGAAGAAAACTCTTTAATTTCGAACATGGTAAATTTACCGCCGTTTAAATTGTTACAGAACGGAAGTCCCTCTGAATCAAGGGTAAACCTGAGTTGTTGTTTTTCAACCTCCCATGTTACCGTTCGTGTTATATGAACAGCAGTATAACCACTTTTGTCTGCAGAAAAGATAGCCAGACCAAATATCTTACTGGCAAAGTCTGTCATAACCCCGTCAAACTCCTCTGCCGTATAATTTCGGATATTTGTGTTCTCTTTAATGTCTTGCTTAGTTAAGACTACTTCCGTATCCCCCTTATCTATCGCTTTGGATAAACAAAGCATTAAAAACCTTCTCTGAATGACAGATAAGTCTGACAGGTCATATGTATTAAGATCATTAGAGTATCTGACGAAGGTAGTCTTTTCAGAGGCTATCTTCTTCTGAACTCCCATCTTCTTCTTTGCATCAAATACTATAAGCTCACTTTTCGTATCAGCCATACCCAAATGTCCGTATCTATTAACTAAGATTAATCTTTGTTATAAATATTAGTTAAATATTTAATATATATGTTTATATATAGTGTGTATTTTATTATTTATATATTTACGCTTCTCGAAACCCTTACCAGTAAAGGCTTTGAGAAACGAAAGGTATATGTTTTGGGAGTTTTCGGTATATAATTTGGGAGCTTTTGGTATATGCTTTGGGAAAAAATATTTATAAATCACATAAAATATAAATATCTTAATTGTGAAGCAAACTTATAAGCCTTTTTAGGTTAAATAACCCTTAAAAAATATAAAGGTATATAGTTTGGGAAAACCATTTATTCCTAAAGGTATATACTTTGGGAAAATCCCTTTTATATAAAGGTATATAGTTTGGGAAAATTATATTTACCATTAAAGGTATATACTTTGGGAAAGATCTTTTAATCTTAAAAGTATATAAAATGGGAAATCACCCTCTTACCCTTTGCTCACTATTTTTCTCAAATGTGATACCTTAAAATCATAATTATTAATGAAGAAATAATTAGGTGCTCTGAAACCGTATGCCGATGAAAACTCTGGAGTATAGCCAAGTATGCCTGTTGCAGAAGTCCCGTCTTTAAACTCTACGGTTATCTCCTTTCCTATCATTTTCATAAGCTCATCTTTTCTCAAAATAAATGCTCCATTTTAATTAAAGGTATATAGTTTGGGAAAACTCCAAACTATTTAAAGGTATATAGTTTGGGAAAAAATATAAAAGCACCGAGCCTGGTCTAAAAGGAGGCGTACGCTTCCTACTGAGTGGGATTAATGTGGTAAATTAAATCGGGTTAACTACTCAATTAAACAAGGCTCAGTGTTTTTACCGATAATTAGTTGCCGCTAAATAACTGTGGAGCACCATTAGCAATAATACCAACGATTGAAACAGCACAAGCAGCCAATGAAATACCTAAAACAATCATAGGTAATTTGCTTTTTCCTTCTGCCATAGCCTGATTACCACCTGCGATGATCTTAAGTGCAGAAATAAGAATAGCGATAACTCCGGCAATAAGAACAACGAAGAAAAGCAGGCTGTAAATTGAATTACCAAGTGTTTTAGCTGCCTGGGTTGCACCACCGAAAACAGTATCATTTTCGTTAGGCTGGCCAAAACCATCAAGGAATGAATCTACATTAGTATCTCCGTCACCATCGGTATCTCCTCCTGTGACATCTCCAAATAAACGCACAGCGTCGTAAAATTTATATTGTGCAGTTATTAAGAGATAATTAAGTTTCTGTATCATATTCTCTCCTCCTTCTGATAGATTTTTTTATATGTAAATTTGCCCTATGCAAAAATTTACCGTATTGAAAAGAATTTAGTATTTAATTTGTCATATAGATACTTGGTAGTTACTGTAAATAAATCATCCAATTCATTATCCTCAGCCCGTTGTTCTAAGGTTTTATCAGGGATTGATTCTTCTGCAAGGTTTTTTTCACTCGACAAAGCCATATCGGCATAAAAAACCATGTCCCGGAAAGCTCCCTCTTCTGAACGATTCCATCCATTTTGCTCTGCAGTATGAATATATTCTTGTGCCGTACTCCTGTCATAACCTTTCATAGAAAGGTATTCCATAAAATTTGCTATCTTTTTTCCCGTTAATATATTACGAAGATTATTTATGAGGGTATTGTGCTCCAGTTTGTAACAGAGAAAATTTGCATACTCTGATAAACAATCACAGATTCTAAGATCACGCTCATATTCATCTGCAGGCTTATCCTGAAAAACCCCCTCATAAAGACAAACTTTTTTATTTTTAAGAGCATCTTTCGCATAAGCAAATACGGTTTGTATAATGTCAGAATCAGTAGAAATATGACGCTTTTTTTCAATGTACAGATATTTGGTAACATCCTCCGTACTATAATTTTTTGAAATTAAATACTCTTTTAAGTTATTAAGACCTACCATTTTATTAGCCATTATTCCGCTAATCTCACTCAGCGTTTGTTCTGTCTATAACATCATTTATATCATGTGAAGAATTAGTATAGCCGTTGCCATTATCATCATAATGATCATATGAATCTGCCCTTGTCTCTGGCGCCGACTGTTCTGAAGAAAGGTCAATATTTGTTCCCGAAGGCTGAAAAATGGAATCTACCGCAACCTTTCCCCATGATAAGATAGTGGCCATCATTGAAATAATGATAATAATCAGCAATTTATCAGATATTACACGCTTATGTTCCTGAATGTCTTTGGAATTACCCATCATATTTGCAGCTATGATATTTATAAGCCCAATCATTATTGCAACTATGCAAATACCTGTAATAAGATACCTAAAGGTAGTAAACAACTGCTGGTAAGTTGATAGTTTAATTCCGCCAGGCAGTATAACTTCAGATGAGCCGTTTAAAATATCCCATGGATCGGGCAACGACAAAAGCATATAAAACATGATAAACACCTCTTAAAGCGATATTGATTCGCCTATCTTCATACATAAACCAACTATAAATAGAACAGAGCTTACGGCAAGAATAAGGAATAATGTTCTAAAAAGTTTTCCCTTTGCCTCTGCAAGTTTCTGTGGATCATTTCCATATATAACAAATGTAAGACCGGACACTATTAAGGAAATTACAAGACCAATAAGGGCAAGACCAAATAAAAACCCGTAAGCCCCTCCAAAGATTGACGATATTGTACTGTTAGCCGAATTATTGTCATTCTCTGTGAGTAATTCATCGTATGTATATGAATTTTGTATGATATTGTAATAAAGGGTAATCAACCTACTTGCCATCATCAGCCTTCATTCTGTCTTCCGCTTGACTTAAAAATTTATCTTCTACATTACTTACAACATCTTTTATAGCCTCTTTAAAGGTATTTGCAGCCTGCTGTATTGTTATATAAATACAAAGCATTATACCTGCCATAAAGAAGAGTAAAATCGTACAAATGATTATTATTAACTGTATTAAACCCATGTTGCACCTCCATAAGATACTTTTTTAACCTTCAACAAGTAAAATAACCCTCTTACCTATAAATCCCGGATCAAAGTTTCCATCAAAGCCATCAAGAACAACTACAGGTCCCGTAACGGCAGCTATTCTTGCCGTAAAACCAACATGCTGTCCTGACGCATAAGTTGTAATAGTCTTTCGTTCTTCAGATGCAAAAGAAACATCCTGTGTATCCCTTAAAGGAGCCTCTTTAAAGGGCTTATCTTCAATGGATGAATAATTGTCAGTATTATCATTGAAACTATCCTCAGAAGGCTCGTAGGCGTTCTCTATGCCATTATTTTCATCTAAATTCTCTTCATAAGAGATGGCTACGGATTCATCTTCCTCTTTTACATTTGTTGTAGGTACCGGAATCTCGTCATTAAGTTTTAAGATATCATCCAAGCGGTCCTCAAAAGAGTTTGAAGTATTTACATCTTCACTTTCGCCGGACATATCGTTAAGAGTAATATTCTCAAAAATATTTACTGACTCATTGGTATAATCAGAAACCTTCTCATAATCTTCTGAATCGTCAAAAAGGATTGTACTGCTCTCACCGTTATTAAGTGCCTCGTCAGCGTTTATATTGTTATCATCAGTAGGCAAAACAACCTGTTCTTCTGTAACCTCTGCTGGCTCCTCATATGAAAATTCCTCATTTTCATTAAGGGTAGTATCATCAGAGGTATTCTCTAAAGGAACATCCGTAACCTCGTTTGATACCGGCATAAGAAGCTCATCAGTTTCCTTCTCATCAACTATGCCATAATATTCTGCTGCCGCAGATGCACTTCTTCCGTATGTACCGTCTCCATTGTCAAGTACAAGGGGAACAAGGTTAGGAAATCTGAAATCATTTTTAAAAAGTCCGTTGTATTCGCCGTCCTCAAATAACTTGCGAACCTTAACACCGCCCCTTTTGTTATCTTCCATAAGTAAGATAACCTTTAAGAAGGGATGCATTTTCTTCCAACTTCTGATGCTCCCCGATCCGATAGTCGAACTGCCTATCTCTTCATCACAGATAAGGACATCGTACCTCTTTGTCTGAACCAGAGAATCAATTTCTTCAACAGATGTAGCCGGCTTAAACTCATGGCAACCAAATTCCTTACTTGACGCAGAATATCGCTTGAATGCCTCGATAAGTTTAGGCGTTATCAGTTTACTTGATGCACCAAAAATAACATTTACCACATACTTTTCACCCATTTTTTAACCCTCGCTGTAAATAGTTTTATCTAATTCTATTTATACAATATACCATATAAATATGTTTTGCAAACATATTTTTTTTAAACATATTTATTTAAAACGTATTTATTTTAAAACATATTTATTTTAAAAACGAAAGTACCTTTTATATAACGAAGTTAATGGTAAAATATACGCAATATTATTACTTTTTAAAACCCTTCAGCTCTGATAGGGATATACTATTCAGCTCCTCTAAATCATCAGTATCATCAGTAGTGGTGTCCTGGTCAGTATCATCAATATCAAGCCTTATAAGCTCTTCTTCAGAGTATTCCTCCTCATCATCCCCGATATTAGTCAAATCAATAGGATCACCTAAAGAGCCCGTACCCTTCATATTTTTTTCAATAGTCTCAGGTGAGTAGTTAAACTCATTGTTTTCAATGATAACCTTATTACTCTTACTTAATCTGTCTACTACATCAGAAACTGCCTTATCGGTAACAGAATCGTCTTTCTCAACGGCAACCTCCTCGATATCCTCTTCATCAATGAATTGAGTCCAATCAACTGTTCGATAATGATGTTTAGTCGAAAAATCAGATTTAGGCACAAAATCGAACTTACATACGACAGCATCCTGAACAGAAGAATTACGAACGGAAAAGACCGTAGCCTCCTGGAATTTTCTTTTACGAATAGCTCGTCCGGACAAGATATCCTCATCCGTAGTGCTTGTACGCTCAGAAAAGCTCATCTGAGCATTAGCATCAAGTATGGATGCCGATGAAATAGTCTTTTGAACGGAAGCAACCTTTTCTGTGCCAGATAAGCCGGAGTACATCTTCATTTCGTCTATGGATACACGGCCAAATACAATACTTGTACCAAGAGTATTCATAAGATTACCTATATACTTGGCTGTCTCATTTTTAGAGAACTGATTCATGTTCTGAATAGCCCAAAGACAAGATACTCTATACTGACGGAAAATCATCGCCATCTGCTCCATGTCGGGAACAATATACTGAGCAGCTTCATCTGTATAGAGGAAGTGTGGAATACGGGTATCCTCGTTTCCGGGCCTTTTAAACACATAAAACTTAAAGAGTAATATAAAGAAAAGACCAAGACCTGTAGATTTAGCAGCACCCGTATCAATAGCTGTATTTACAAGGGTTATCTGTCCGTCAGAGAGCATCTTTTCAAAATCTACACACTCTGATGGATTTTCGTGTCTAAATAATGCTTCAATACGAGGATTATTAAGAAACTTATCAAGCAGGTTTCTAAGACCTCTTGATTGCTTATACATATCTGCTGCACCCTCTCCCAAAAGTTCCGATCTGACGAATAAAATTGGGTAATAATAAGGGTTATCAATCATTTGTTTGTATTCTTCATCAGAAAGCTCGGGAATACCTCCAAAAGAAAACGTCTGTTTCTTTTGACCACTGCCATCTCCTTGGTCATCGGGAGTAATTACTGATGCACTGACGCCCTTTTTGCCCTTTTCTTTTTCGGCAGCAGCATTTTTTCTGTCCATTCGGGTATAAACCCTAAAACCAAAGTGCTTCTCTACAGTATCTATATGCTTAGTCAAGGAGTCGTAATTAGTAACACAGTCATGAATATCCGCAATAGTGGTCTGTTTCTTTTGAATATTCATGGACTTCATTACCACAATGGAAATGTTATAAAAGACCGAAGTATTAATATCATGAAAGTAACTATCTACTTTTGAGCCCATCTCATTAACGGCAACCATTACCTGAGCGAAGGAATCAGCCTTTTCTGCAATCATTGAGGCACATTCCTCTTCAGGCAAATCGAAAGGAATAAAGAACGGATTAAAACCCAGATCCCTGGCATTGGGATATTTTGAATGATATTCATTCATCGGGTCTACGATGTTAACAGGAATGTTTCCATAGTTTTGACAAAGTTTAAGTATTTTTTCAATGTGAGCAGGGTTAGGAGCAACGATTGTAATGCCACAATCCTGATAAGTAGATGTAACCTCTGCTATCTCTTCTGCCACCTTATTATCATTAGGAATGATAAATGTCTCGGAGAACTGCTCACCTACCTTAAAGTCCTTTGATATGGTCGCTTTATCCTGTAATACTATCTTTGCAAGTTTCTCCTGGCGGATCTCTTTGTTCTTAGCCTTAACCTTCAAATCATTATTAACAGCGGGAAGGTAAACAGATGATGTTTTACCGGTACCTGTAGTTCCATCTACAAAAACATGCAAAAATCTGTCAGTTTCAAATATTCTCTTTGGTTTACCACTCTCAAGTTCCTTACATATCACAAGGTCATACCTATGAGGGATATTATCTCTTGTATCGATGGTATCAAGTAAAGAATAGTTCGCTATACGCTCCTTAGCCTCTTCAGAGGTTAAAAAAGGCTCTAAAATACGGTATATAACAGCAAGGATAAGTGCAATTCCTCCAATAATGCATATACGGCCCAAATTAACGACCATACGCTCTGTCATGGCAGCATTTACTTCAAGGGAAAAGACAGTATTAACGACCAGATGCCACAGAAGATAATAGATAGGCTCCATAACCGTAAGAACGGCATTAAGAACGCATATAAGTAAGAAAGCAATCTTTCTATTATGAAAAGCAAAAAACTTAATAGTAGTACCGTGTATCCACGCAATAAAAGGGATCACGGCAACAGGAATAAGGTACAAAGGGTTATTGCTTATAATGTGTCTATCAAGGAACAAAGTACAGTAAAAATACCTGAATATAAGCAATCCCGTATGTAATACCGTAAAAAGTAAAACAATAAAAATAAGAGATTCTTTCTTTGTAAAGGATATACCCTCTTCTGATAGCCAGTCATTCAACTTAGACTTAAGGGCGCTCTCTTTATTTCCAGAATCTTTGTCTTTTTCGTAAAACTTATCCGGTATAGCAAGTTCTTCTTTATCTTTTTTTTGAAAAAGTTTTTTAACCATGTATGAAAACTAAAAAGCAAAGCATTATTCAGATATATCTGAGCCTAAATCAAGCAATTCTGTTACAAAACCGCTTGATCCTAAATATCCAACTTCTATCATCTGCAGAGAGCAATCGTCTTTAGTGTTCTCGTCTATGCAAAAGCAAAAGGGAATATCCTTGGTATCCTCATATTTTTTAAGCAATTTTATGAAATCTGCTGCCGATTTTTCTGTATCACAGAGAAACACAAAGAGCGGATTCACAAATAAACCCGGATTATCTGCCACACAACCACGGATGCGGAGTAATCGTCTGAAAAAGTGACCTATGGCAGCAGACGAGTTTAAATTCTTTACAATAGGGAGTGCAATTAAAGAAATGATGTTGTCACTCCTTTTAAAAGGCCCCGTACTGCCGTTTCTCATGCCGGATAAGTCAACCTTTATAAACGATGGTAAAGTGGCATATATGCCCCTTCCTGACTTTTTAAGCATAAAGGCAGAGTAATCAATCTTATACCCCGTATTTTTATTGGTAATCACAGAAATATGCCATTGTGACAATGATAAGTGTTCAAGGATTTTAGAGGTTAAAGAAGAGTTATCTTTTTCTTCCAAAGGGTCCTTAAATGAGTATGTCTTGTAACAGCTGTTCGATAATGCGACGAAATGATAAGCAGCCTTTGATAGCGAGTATGCTACAAGGATATGTTTCTCTGCGTGATCCGAATAGACCTCATCATCTCCGTTATAGAAAAAGGTATGCTTATAAAGGAAACCATTTTCATATAAACGCTTAACATTATAAGAAAAATCCTCTTTTGATATATAACCGGGTAAAAGCTCCTTTAAATATCTGTTAAGGTTATAAATATTTAAGTACCTAAAGGTATAAAGAGCCTTTAAAATATCAATCTCGATAATCGAAAAACGCTTTGAATTAATAAAAAATCTAAGCTGCTTTTCGGGATTATCGTAAACATCACATATAGTGGTTGTAACCCCCGTTTTAAAAGAGAAAAGATTTTCCGCAAGATATAGACTTTCAAAGCTTGTCATGCTCTGCAACCTCAAATGCATCTAACTCCCAGGTAATATTGTGACGGCCAAAACCGTCTAAAGAGATGGTATAGTCCCATACAGTATCAGAAGTAACAACCACATTAAATGTAAGTTCGCTTATGTCCTCTAATGAATCCTTCTGACCTGTTATAGTAATGCAGTATTCTGCAGTATCACCTTTTTCAAGGAAAAGCTCTTTTTCGTAGTCAAAGTTAATCGTTCCTTCAGAGTTTGTTTTAAAATCCGTAAAGTCAAAAGTGATATCAGTATCGGAATTATTAACTATTTCAAAGTATGCAACATAGTTGCGATCAGACTTGGAAATCTTATTAAGAACAATGGAATAGTTCTCATCATCACAAAGATTAGCACTGCCCTCAACGCTCATTTCTGCCGATTTATTACAAGCAACGAGCATGGCGATTGTTATGATTAAGATAAAAACCGCAAGAATATTCTTTTTCATTAAAGATATACCTCCTCATCTTCAAAACTGCCGTCTAAATCGTCTATATGAGTCTTCTTGTTAACGAATATAAGCCCTGATACAGAAACGATAAGTAACATAGCTCCTACTATCGTAAAGAAAATATACATTGATAAAGGAGTAGTATCTCCCGTATTTACTCCATACTTATCTGTATCAACAACAGAGCCCTCATAAGCCACAAGACCGGGATCCTGGGCAATCTGTTCTTTAATAGCATCGTTTAAACTAGCCTGTTCAATGGCAATACTGTCATTCTGCGAGTAAACCATATCCGTATTTACATATACTGCTGTCTGAGAAACAATCTTGGCCGTAAAGACATCTGCCTTTCTAACCTGAACACTTCCAACATAACCGGTTACAACGCCGTCACCCTCAAAAGACTCGTTATATCTTGCCCCTACTCCTACATTTAAAGTAAATACCGGCATGGTAGTAGCAGAAAAGCCTGAAGGGACATTACCGTAAACAGCCATCATTGCGTAGACATATTCGCCATCAGACAGGGGAAGAGCACCAAAATCAATAGTTGAGTTAGTCTGTGACGAATAGCTACCCATTATTTTCCAGTCAGAAGTAAGATTTGTCTTATAGTAGATGTTGTAACTTACTGCTGATGAGAAAGTACCTGTACTAAACTTTGAAAGAGCCATCTTTGTAGGGAAGGTCTGAGTATAAACCATATTAGACATATCTGAGCCACTGTTGTTTTTTATTTTATTAACAGTAACCGTATATGTATTACCTGCTGTAGCAGATGAGTTATAAGCAAGTCCAAAATCAATAGCCGTTGTACTGGCGGTAAGGTATATATTTTCGTAATATGTATACCCTGTGTTAACCTCAAAATAGATCTTCTCTGCACATCTGTCATATCCCGCGGGGCAGTCAGTCATCATAGCGTAATATCTACCCATTGGCAGCGACATTGAAAATGTAGCCGTTCCCCCGGATGTTGTAGCCGATTTAACAAAGGAATCTGCCGTTAAGATGATAGCTCCCGTAGAATCCTTTATATTATCTGCTGCATAAAGACTAAATGAGCAGGTATCCACGGCAAGACCTGATGTAACAGATTTAACATTAATTGAAATGTTAACAGACTGATAGGTTACATTATCAAGAGCAAACACTGTAACCGGCAATAATTGTATGAGCATAAGCATCACACAAGTCGCTATTATTGATATTTTCTTGATAATTCTCTTTTTTTCTCCCATTTTTAATCCCTCACAAGAATTTAGTGTAGTGCATCTACATGTTGTTCCAAATAATCAGCTGCGTTTAAGGAAACACCGTCTACCTTATCAGATATGGCATCTGATACATTTCCGTAAGCATCCTTGGTATCTTCTGCCATGCCGGAGCCTATTGTAACGGCATCATCTGCTATGATACCCGCCCCGTCCTTAATGCCTTCAACAGTGTTATGACCAACATACTTAATACTGTTTACAAGAGCATTTTTATTAAGGTTTGGATCCTCATACGATGGGTTAGCCTGGTCAGAGACTACCGTATCCGTTGATAATGCCCGGATGCTTTGAAATATATAGCAACCTCCGACTACACAAGAAGCTATTACAGTAAGACCGAAGATATGCCTTATAAGTTTTCCTAATACTTTCTTTACCATGTTAGTTAACCGTATATTCGCATATAGGCTGGCACACCAACACCATGCGATCATTTGTTCCATCGCTGACACAAGTAGAAAGTGTCAGACACGGAAGGTTTATGTTATACATCTCACATTCGTAATAAGACATTCTGTGTCTGTGTTCGAGCCATTCAGCATAAGTATCCGAGCCGAGTACGAAATTATTAAAGTAAGCATCTGTCGTAGAATAAGAATGATTAACAGATATAATAGCGTACTGTGTCTGAGTGGTAGGTGTACAGATCCAGACATAGGGATGCTCCTCATAATATGTCTCATCAACATAGTTATTAAGTGCTCTAAACATAGAGCCGTTTTTCATGTTGTGGCCGTGAATAACAACATTTTCATTTGAAAAATCGCTATTGCAGGCACAATCAAGGAAAATGGCACCCATAATGCTTTCAGACAAGTTCCATGACATACTCAGATATTCGTCATTATCATGAGAATGTACGATAGGATAGTTAATAGGTGTATCCTCTATTTTTATCCAGCCTACAACATCAGGATTAACCTCTTTAAGTCCCACAAAATCAATAGAAAAGGGCCCCTCACCCGTAGAAGAGATGCTCACATCCCCATTTTCATCTTCAGAAACAGCAAAATTGTTGTTTTTTAAAGCATCAAGGTCAATTACCTCTACATATTTGGTAACAGCATCCTCGTAAAGTGTATCCCCGTCCTTATATGCAGCGTACACATTTTTAAGAGATAGTCCGCCAAATAAAAGACCGGCAAGACCAATAGTTCCTAAAACACCGAAAACGATATTAAAAGGCTTTTTATTAAATTGTGCAGAAACATATTCTGAGTTATTCTTATTTTTTCTCATTTAGATTCCCTTTTATAAATACTGTTTAGCGATTACTGCTGCTCTTCTACTAAAGAAAAGATATATGCACCGTCTACGGCGGTTAAGTTATAAGTAAATGATTCCGGTATATCTGCAAGAGAAGCACCACCGCTTGTATATACTGTAACTTCGTTTGTAAACGGATTTGTAACAGTAAATCTGGTAGTAGGATTAGCGTTAATGATGTTAACAACCTCAATTCCGCTTACAGTTAAACCGTCAAATAAAACATTTCCTGAGTAGTTCGTAGAAACCGATTCCGGTTCGTTTGAATACTGATCATTAGCAGTTTCATCTGCAGTTAAAAGACCTGTCTCTGGATCTATGCTTTCTGATGTGGGTGTAGAAGTATATGCTGTATCGGTTACGGAAGCATCATCTGTTTCTTCAGTGGAAGCATCCTGAATCTCTCCCTCATCAGTAGAAGCAACATCATCAGATACCGACTCATCTGTGGAATCCTCAGCAGCAACCTCATCAGATGATACAGCCTCTATTTTTGATTTATGGCCCTGGATCATGTTTACTATCTCGTAAGTAGCACCGCAGGCAGCGAGCAGTAATAATACGCTACCAAGGACTGTGACAACTGCCACTTTTCCGGAGCCCTCTTTTTTATCTTCTTTTTTAGCCTTTTCCTTAGACTTGTTCTTTTTATTGGAAGATGCTTCTTCTTCGCCTACAGCTGTTAAATCAATAACATCATCTTCTGTAGTGTCAGGGATTTCCTCTGATGATGTTTCAGCATCATCTATAAAGTTTTCAAACGCCCCGTTATCTGACGAGGTAGAGGCTACATCCTGGTTAGCAGGTTCTTCGATGGCCGGTGCGTCTGCGTCTATGTCCTCAAAGAAAGCATCGTAGCCTCCGTTACCTGCGTTTGATGTATTATTAGCATTTACAGTAGTAGCTGTGGTATTTTCTGATACATCAGAAGGAATATCGTCAAAAGAAACTGTCGATAAAGCCTTTCTCATGCTTCCGCGGGGCATTTTGTAAGGGGGTGTAATGCCATAAGCCTTTAATGACTCGCAAACATCGTAGAACTCCTTATATCCCTTTAATTCCTCTATATAATCAGAGGGAAGTTTCTTAATAAAATCCTCAAGAAGAGCCGGCCTAAGTTTATTGGCAACATTTAAGAATCTCTCAATCAGTCTGGCGCCATACTCACGGTCCTCAAGCCTTGCCATATTAGTCTGATACTCAAAAGGAGACAGAATATTCATATTTATAGGCTCATTAACAATGCCATAATATGCCCTTGCCTCTGCTCTTGAACGCTTCTTCATCATAAGCTTTGCCACATCAAAAGGTGTAACCACCTTTTTGCTCTCAAAAATGGCACAGGTAACACCTGCCATGTAAAGGGTTTGCATAAAAGGCTGACCTTTATGGCGAGAATTTAAAATAATGATTACATTAACATCACTGTTATCTGTAAGTTCTGCTATCTCGTCTGCCCCATAAGTGCCGTCTCCGACCGATTCTTTAAGAACAACCGTTGTTACCTCGGGATGGTCCTCTATATATGCCTTAATGGTAGCTTTTGAAAGCCTTGTTGTAGATGTGACAGTAAATCCATTAGTCTGAAGTATGTTCGCAACTTTGTCCGCACCCTGCTGCCAGTTAAGACCATATAAGATGTTTAATTTCTTTTCAGTCATGTCTTTTCTCCTCTAAAATTGAAGTAATGTTAAGTGGTCAATTGCAATTAGGGAAGATACAAGTACCTTCCCTAAACATTATTGGTTATCTCTGTACTTTTTCTTTGCCATAACAAGTGCAACAGCAAGAAGTGATAATCCTAAACCAAGAAGTATAAGAATTACAACCTGTCTGTTATTAAGGGCAAATACATTTGTATCGCCACTTTCCGCTGAAGGGGAATCATACATAACGACATGCTGTGTAGTGTACTTGCCGTTAGTTGCTCCAGTTACAGTGAATGTAATAGATGATGAGTAAGCGTATCCCTTAGGATTAAGTGTCTCAATAAGGGTGTATGACTTACCTTCCTCAAGCACACCGTTAATCTGATGAGGTGTAGTACCTGAAATCCACTGATCTACGATAATATTGTCCTCATCCACAACAGTAAGGACTGCTCCCGGAATCTCCTCATCATTTGTTATATCTTTCTTGCTGACTGTAACCCTTGTGTAATCATCAATCATGGCTACATGAGTAACCTTATCTTCATCTGTAACAGTAAAGGTTATATCAGCACCCGTAGCATAGCCTGTCTGAGCCCATTTCTCTACGAGAGTATATGTGCCGGGATAAAGCTGTACTACATGAGGTACGGTAGTAGATATCCATCTCTCAACCTCTTCGCCCTTATCGTTGTAGATAACCATTTTTGCACCGGGAAGCTCGGGACCATCTGTAATAAGAAGTTTTGATACCTCAACAGGATGAGTCTTAGGCTTATCGGGTGTAGGTGATGGCTTAGGTGTATCGGGTGAAGGTGATGAAGGAGGTGTTGACCCGCCCTTATCGAACATGTTAATCTGTCCGTTAACCTTAACCCAGCCTATATCTATCTGCGTATAAGTAGTTTCTGTCGAATCGAATGTATAACTGTAAGTCCATCCGTCAGTATCCTCAAAGTATCCGGCAGCAAGAGGCATTACAAAGCCGTTATCCCAATCATCAAGAACAAGCTCTGTGGGATTTGCTACCTGCTGATAATCGCCGTTTTCGTCAAGGTCATAATCACCGTTAGGAAGCATCTTTCTAAGGTGCTGCTCCCAAGGCATTTCCTCGCTTGTTAAGTTGCCCTGTGCATCATATGTACGGGCATCAAACTCAAACGGAACTGTCTGATCCTGACGCTCAAGATAGAGCTGTCCGTCTCTGTTTACATACCAGTTAAGAGTCTGTCCCTGAGAGTTTGTATATGTACCAAAAGCATAGATAAGTGACTCTGTGTTGGTTATAGTCTCGGGTGATACCTGCCATACATATACATCGTAGTCGTAATCTACGAAGGCCGTAGGCT
>JAEEGL017154739.1_pt1 | contig 24920 bp, 23 predicted proteins | sample 9134231 | NCBI WGS metagenome assembly JAEEGL01 (sample SAMN16246548, study PRJNA631951) | gut metagenome | biome: gut microbiome; feature: rumen; material: fiber-attached | host: Bos | place: Iran: Karaj | collected 2018-10
GCCCATCGTTGAGAAAATCGCCGAGGACTTCAACCTCAAGCTTGTGGCACCGGCTCTCAACTACTCGGGCGAGGCTCTAAGCGACGGCAAGGTCTATCAGCCAAACGAATGGATGGACGCCTTCCTCGCGGCTTATCCCGACGCACACTTCGACTATCTGGCGTTGCACTGCTACATGAACAGCAACGTCGGACAAATTAACTACGTGGAAAACTTTGCCAAGCGATATGGCAAGCAGGTGTGGCTCACCGAGTTCTGCTCGTGGGAGGGCAACGTCGACTCGCTATCGCAGCAAGCCGCCATGGCTCTGAAAATCCAAGACCTGGAACTCAGCCCTTATGTGTATCGCTACGCATGGTTTAAGGCTAAAGGCACCAACTCAGTACCCTACTACCGACTGCTCATCACGCCCAACGTGATCACACACCAGCCGCCCATCGGCACACTGAGCGGCGCCGGACAAATCTACACCTACATGTCGGCTTTCGACACCACATACTACTGGCGGGCCACCGACGTGATTCCCGCAAAGGACTATGTCTACAGCAGCGCCATCACCATCGGCTTGAACACCGACACTGAGAGCGACGTGAAACTGCAACTCAACTCGTTTGACGTGTATTCCTTCACCGATTACCTTATCGATGTGCCCACTACCGGCAAATACTCGATGCTGCTGCGAAACACCAATTATAAATTCCTCTATGCTCCGCAAATCAACGTTATCGTCGACGACGTTGTGGTGGCCCAGTCCAACCTGCCCACTACAGCCAACGGCGACAGCGACATCGACAGCAAGTGGAAAACGCATACCATCCAAAACATCCAACTCACCGCCGGCAAGCACCGCCTGCGACTGCGCAGCAACCGCAGCACCACGTGCAAACTGGGTTGGTTCCAATTTGTGCTGCAAACCATACCGGGCGACGTTAACGGCGACGGCAGTGTCGACGGCAACGACCTCAACGACCTGATTAACGTGGTTTTGGGCAAGACCAGCGCCGACACATTCGACGGCCGCGCCAACGTTGACGGCCAGGGTGACATCGACGGCAACGACCTGAACATGCTCATCAACATCCTCTTAGGCAAATAAATTCAAGGGCTCGCCCTTGAAAGATTATAGATTACAGATTTGTAGGGACGCGCCATGGCGCGTCGTGGAGTCAAGGTTGTAAATACCTAGGATTTCGCACGACGCGCCATGGCGTTGTCTTTGCGTGTCAATGTGTATTGCGAGACAGAGTCTCGTAAGCCTCGCAGCCATGGCCGGTCCCTACATAGTTGATACCGCTCGTTGATGTTTAACCATCATTTTGACACAGCGCCCGCCCTATGGCTGCTACGCGTCTAAGCCGTCGAAAAGGGTGGGTTGTTCCAGCAGTTGGAAGGTCATGCGGTGGTGGGGCGTGGGGCCATAGGCGGCGATGGCGGCGCGATGGTCGCGCGTGGGATAGCCCTTGTTGCGGTCCCAGCCATATTGAGGAAATTCCGTGGCGAGGTTGCGCATGAACTCGTCACGGTGTGTTTTTGCCAGTACGCTGGCGGCAGCGATGCTCATCATCTTGCCGTCGCCCTTGACGATTGTGGTGTGCGGAATGTCGTGGTAGGGGTAGAAGCGGTTGCCGTCGATGAGCAGCGCCTCGGGGCGCACCGTCAAGGCGTCGATGGCGCGGTGCATCGCCGTGATTGACGCACGCAGGATGTTGATGCGGTCGATTTCTTTGGGCGACACCATCGCCACGGCCCACGCCACGGCCTCGCTCTCGATGATGGGGCGCAACTTGTCGCGCTGACGCTCGGTGAGTTGCTTGCTGTCGTTGAGCAGTTCGTTATGGAAGTCGGGCGGCAGAATCACGGCGGCGGCGGTCACCGGACCGGCCAGGCAGCCGCGACCGGCCTCGTCGCAGCCGGCCTCGATGCGCCCTTCGACTAAATAAGGTTGTAGCATGCTATTTTCTCAATTTTCGACACGCAGGGGCGACTCGCGTTTCATCATCTCGCGGTAGGCGTTCGACATGTAGGTCTGCGTGATGTCGAGGTCGCGGTTCACGGGCCGGTTCTTGTCGCGCAGGGTATGCGCCATGAGCCAGTCGTAGGTGTCCTTCATGTAGAAGATACGTGCCAGCGCGCCATGCGAAGCGCCGGGCAGCCAGTCGTAGCGCAGACGCTTGTCGAGGTGCGCCGCCTGCAGCGCGTTAACCACCACTTTCGACTCGCGGATGCCCACCGCGCGGTCGCCGGTGCCGTGGATAATCCACAGTGGCAGGCGGCCCAGCCCGGTCTGGTCCTTGAGGTAACAGCCGCCACACAGCGCCATGGCGGCGGCAATCTTGTCGGGATAAGTGCCCGCCATGTCCATGGTGCCGTAGCCGCCCAGGCTCATGCCGAGCACGTAGACGCGTGTGGTGTCCACCTGGTAGTGTTTCTTGGTCCACTCGAGCACATCGTTGATTTTGCGCGGATTCCACGCGCCGCCAGGGTTTTGCGGCGCAAGCACGATGGCGGGCAGATACATGCCCTTCTCTATCGCGTCGAGAGTGCCGTAGCGACGCACCTGGCTCAGGTTATGGCCACACAGGCTGGCACCATGCAGAAAGATGATGACCGGCAGGCGGCCGGGCATCACCAGTTCGGGGTCGGGTGTGTACACCCAAAAGTTGTAGCCGCCGGGCACTACGCCACGCTTGGCGGCAAGCAGGTCGTTCTGACCCCAGGCCTGCACGGTGGCGAGCAGTAGCAGCAATAGTGCGAAAAGTGTCTTCTTCATCATTATTTACTTTCCCGGCAACCTTGAAAATCTTATGCCGGTGTGATTTCGCGACCGAACGGCGTGAGGGCAATGTGAGCCAACTTCATGTGCTGCTTGCCAAACGGAGCACCGATGATCGTGATGTAAAACAACAAGCCGAACAGCCAGTGGCTGATGGCAATGGGCAGACCGCCCACAAAGAACCAAATAATGTTCATCAGCGTGTTCAGGCACCCGCTGGTGGGCTTGCGAGTGACCTTCTTGCCGAACGGCCACAACGCCAGCGACGCCAACTTGATTGTCTGCAGGCCGAAGGGGATGCCTATGATGGTAATCATCATGGCCAGGCTCGACATGACATAACCAATGGCAATCTCAATGCCACCAAACACAAACCAAATGATGTTTCCTAAGAGTTTCATTTTCTTCAATTTTTAAGTCATTGTTTGCGGTATGTCATGCAACAACCATGCCATCACCCACCCAGAGCCATGCGCTGAAAGAAATGCCACAGCACAATGGCCACCGAATTGGCGATGTTGAGCGAGTGCTTGGTGCCTCGCTGCGGAATCTCGATGCAGCAGTCGCTGCTGTCGACCACGTCTTGCGCCACACCTTTCACCTCGTTGCCGAATACCAGCGCATAACGCGCCGCGGGGTCGACGGTGAAGCGCTCCAGACTCACACTGCCGTGCACCTGCTCCACACTGCATATCGTGTAGCCCTGCTCTCGCAGCGACGCCACGGCCTCGAGCGCGGTGGCATGGCGCGTCCACGCCACGGTGTCCTCGGCGCCAAGCGCGGTCTTGTGAATCTCGGGGCGCGGCGGCACAGCGGTGATGCCGCACAGGCACACCCGCTCCACCACAAAGGCGTCGGCAGTGCGGAATATGCTGCCCACGTTCATCTCACTGCGCACATTGTCGAGCACCACAGCCACACGCATCTTCTCAGCCTCCCGAAACTGATGGGCGTCGATGCGGTGCAACTCGAGCATGGTTTTTTTCTTCATCAATGCAAAAGTACACATTTTTTGTCAATGCGGCGCACTTTTGCCACCCCCAGTTGGGCATCTTTGTGATTTATTGAGATATATCAACATTTGCGACAGCCAGCAACATCATATTACAACAGCCAGCAACGGCCAAAGATGTGTTAAAAATCGCAAATCAAACACTTTTTTTGCCCCCACAATTTGGCCATATTGCTGAATTTATCTAACTTTGCACCGTGTAATTGATTTATGAGGTAATAGCAGAATAATTATACTTGAATTTTGGTTATGAGAGAGGGTGTGCTTTTGTGAAAAAGTGCACTTTCGCTTTTTTATACCCCCATTGCCCCATCCCCATATAAACAGAATGCCCCCATCCGACAAGTCCTACCAGTTAGATTTGTCGGATGGTGGGCACGCCCTTTTTGTGCTTTGAAAGGTGTGGGTGCTATTTGAGGTAGTGTAGGGCTTCGTCGAGTAGGCCCTTGATGAAACTGTCGTCGGTGGCCTTTTGCATCTCTTTAATCGACTTGCGGCAGAGTTCCCGCTCGCCGGCGGTGAGCGGGGTGCTGTCGGCAGTCTTGCACAACTTTAGAATCGACGAGGCGTAAGATGTTGCCGAACTGCGTTTCTTCTTGGCCGCTTTTAAAAAGGCGTTACGGTAGTGGTTGAACGAGGTGAGCCACTCCACCTCGTCGGCATCGTCGTCATGGTCGTGATTCGACCTCCACACAAAGCCCATTTTGCCGTTTCCGAGTTCAAAAGTCGACGAATTTTCCCCGTCTGATCCACTCATCAGCACGCCCAGCGACTTCAATAGCGTGCTGTCGGAACACACATCTATCTCGTTAAGGTCGTTTTCCAGGCCCTGCAACAGCACTTGTGCGCTACGTGACTGGGGCTTGGGTGCGTAGGTCTTGATTACGCGGCCGCTCGCGCTATTGTCGCGGTTCTGCGCCCACTCCATCACGTAGCAATAACGATACTTGTTATCGCTGTCGCCAGGATCTACAACACTGAGCAGCAAGTAGTTGTCGTCTTCATCCTTTCCCACAACGATACTATTCGACTCGTCGTAATAGATGGCATAGCGCTGCCGTGGCTCGCCACTGTTGTGGCACACATAATTATATGCGTCAACGCGATCGTCGGCAAAGGCTTGAACCATCATGGCGAGGTCATCGTCGTCAAGGGTGTCAAATGTGTAAATCTCGAGCAAACCGGTGCGGTGATTGTTTTTGTTTGAGATACTTGAGCGCTGCATTTTCAGCACATTGTCGCTCTTGAGGCGGTCGATGGCCTCCTGCACGTGTGATTGCGCCATTGCTGAGGTGAGCGTGAGCGCCGTTAGCAGTAAAGTGATTATTCTCATTGTAGGTTATTATTTATTGGAATTGTGAAGTCTAAAAATCATTGGCAGGGCAGACTGACGCTCACTTGTCGCTGCCCGGCGCGCAATTGCGACTGCATGCGCAGTTGCGAGAGTTGTTGTTGAAGGTCGATTTGCTCGGCGATGTACTCGCTGTTGGCCAGTTCGAGCGAGGCTTCGGTGTGCAACACCTCGATGCTGTCGCTTTTCTTGACCAAGCGTGACTCGCGACTGTCAGCCAAGGGGCGTGCCGCCTGTTGTCCTCGCCGCTGCTCGGCACGATGTTGCCGTGACGCAGGTGCGGCGACCTGCGTCAGCAGTGATGGCTGGGGCGGCGGCAGGGTGTCGACTAACGCAATGGTGTCGACACTGGCAGTAGTTGACGATGCAAGCGGTTCATCGTCGACCGGCAGCAAGTTCGTCATCGTTATGCCCAAGCCCACGAGCACAGCCAGCGAGGCTGCCGCCACGGCGGGTTTCCACCACATGTGGCGCAAGGCGCGGCGTGGGGGCGATGGGGCCTTCGCCGAGGTTATGCCGCTGTCGAAATAGGCAAACATCTGCTTGTAGGGCCGCAGCGTCTCGTCGACCTCGTGGCTGCGTAACCACTCGCCCAGGTAGCGCTCCTCGTCGAGTGTGGTCTCGCCGTCCATGAATTGCTCCAGCAATCGGTGCACGCGCATCCATTCGTTTTCGTTAGTTTCGGTCGTCATCTCATTTGTCGGAATTAATGTTTTGCTCCCGCTCTTTATATTGTTTCAGCAGCCACTTTCGCGCTCGCGACAGTATCACCCGCGCCGAGGTGGGCTCGATGCCCAGCAACGCGGCAATCTCTTCGTAACTGCGTCCTTCCACCTGCCTGAGCATCAGCACCTGGTGCTGGCGCGAGGGCAGTTGCGACAAGCGACTGAGCAACCATTGTTGCTCCTGCTCATCGATAATGTTGATATCGGCCTGATTGTCGGCAATCGGCAGTTGCGCCGACGCCTCGTCAAGCCTCACAAGCGGCTTGCGACGACTGTAGTCAATGGCTATGTGCTTGGCAATAACCACCACCAGGGCATCCACCGAGCGGTAACGCTCCAGGTCGTCGCGCATGGCCCACAATTTGAGCAACGTCTCTTGGGCGATGTCGTCGGCTTGCTCATCGGCTATGCCGAATGCCTGTGCCACCTGATAGGCACGCAGGCGCCAACACTTTGCCATCGGCTCAAATTGCTCTCTCGTCATTATTATCGTCTTTCACTTTGCTATAATAACGACCAACCCGCCCAGATGTAAACAGCCCTTAACAACAATTAACACCGCCTCCCTCCCCACTAACCAAAGTGAACAAAAAGAACGCTGTCTTTTTTGTTTAAACCCGTAGGGATGCGCCATGGCGCGTAGTGGAATAAAGGCCGTAAATACCTAAGTGAACCCCTTCCAAAACGCGGCTCACAGAAAAAAACGCCCACTGTTGCCATTATTATTGAAAAAAGTGCTCAATTTTGAGAAAATTTCCTTACTTTTGCACTGCGTAGTTGTAGTTTTTTATTTTTTGTGTTTTGCCCACAAAGTTGCTGAAGACCAACAACTTTACCAGATTCAACTATGCTCTTCTACTTTAGAAACTTAAGAAAAAGAAAAGAACAAAATATTAGTCGCCAGAAAATTATCTACTATGGAAAGTGAACTCATGCACCTCATGCAAGAAGGCATGGCAGAAGATTGCCAATTCGACGAGGAATGGTATGTGGATGTTGTCAAGAAATTCACTCAGAAATCAACTAATGCACCGGCACAAACTGCCGACAACGTGGCACTGTTTTACAAGTTCATTGCAAAAGCCTATGAAGATTGGGGCTATGACTTTCTGCAATATATGCCCGTTTACATTCAGCCTGACTATGATTTTTGGAAAGGGGTTTATGATGAACTACCGGCAAAGACCAACGGGTTTTGGTCTTCATTGATTACGGAATATGATGCCAACGGTTTCGGATATCCCGATGACATTCGCTGGTATGAAAGTTTGGCCGATGACGGCGAATGCACTGATGATGAAGATAAATTGTTTGATATATTCTTTCAGGCATTTCTCTCGAACGATGACGCGGAATATCGACGCAGAATTGTCACAAGCACCTCGGAATGGTTAGACAACGTTGGCTATTCCGTTGATGATTTTATTGAGCCTGAAGAGTTGGAGACAATGGGAGATGATGAATGCGAATTTTTCAATAAATTGAGCAATTATTATTACCATGACGATGACGATTATGATTACGATAATGGTGACGATAATGGTGACGATAATGATTACGATAATTTTACAGATGATAATGAATCAAATCACCAACAACAAACACAACAGAAAGAAACAAGCCAAACATATAATCTAATACAATATGGAATTAAAAGAAATGATCGAGGTTTAGAATGGTATACTGACAAGGTTGACAGATATATTGCTGGAGAATATAATACGAAAGAAATGTATCAAATACTATTAATAGACTTAGCAGAAGGTTTTGAACAACATTTTGACAAGTTTATTGAGATGGTCTCGAATAAGATAAAACCAGATTTTGATTTATGGTTAAGTGTATACTATCTTTTAAAAACAAAAAGTTCATCTTTTTTCAGTCGTTTATTGTCAGAATACGGCTTTTGTAGCAGATACGGTTTCCCTAAAGACTTAAGATGGTACAATGCATTTTTAGAATATGATAATGGTTCTTATTTGACTGACAAATATCAAGAGTGGATTTACGTTTTAGACATATTAGAAAGTGCGTATTGCGCACATGATGATGATGCTGTATTCAAAAAAAGGATTGTTGAGGTTGCTGAAAAATGGTGTCGAGAATGGGGAAAAGGGTTTCATTTTAAAAGCATCGCGAGAGAAAATCTCTACGACCAAAGGTTCGTTGCTGACTGTGAAGATAAATCTTATGAGGTCTGGATGTTGAATATAGAGAACAATCTAGAGAAAGAAGTAAACGGTATCCGACAAAATCGACAGAATAAAAAACGCAGTTTCAGTTTGTATCAATATTTGGGGCGAATAAGGAAGCGTGCTTTACTATTACTCCATCCTGAAGAATACTATTCTCATTGCGAGAAAGAAATAAAACGTCGAAACAAGAAGTATATATCACAAATCACTGATGAAATCGATCGTTTTGAGGCTGAGCAGCACTATACAGAGGGCGCACCTGAAGCAATAGGTCAGATGTTTTCCGACTCAATCATGGCGGGATGTGACTGTTGTATAACTTACGCTTTTATCATTCTAATTGCAATCGCGATTATTGTGGCACTCATAATCATTGTTTTCTAATGCAGAATCGGAGGGCTTTCGGGCGCAATTTTTGCATGTGTCGAAAAAAATGTATACTTTTGCGGTTGACGGTTGTGCAACAGGGGCATTGTCCCATGGCATGACCCATAATCGGAATTATTAACGCTAAAATACATTGCAATATGAAGAAACTGATTTTAAGCCTGCTCATCGCCATGTTGGTGGGCGGCACAGCAGTAGCATTGACCACTAAGCCTCAGGTTGTTACCCCCGAGACACAACTCACGCAGAAGCAACTCGAGGAGCAGAAGAAGGCCGAAAAGAAGGCTCGTGAGGCCGAGAAGAAAGCCCGCGAGGCCGAGAAGAAGCAACTCGAGGAGCAGAAGAAACTGCGCGAGGAGCACAAGAAGGCTGAAAAAGAGGCCAAGAAGGCTCAGAAGGAGGCCAAGAAGCAAGAGAAGGAAGCAAAGAAGGCCGAGAAAGAAGCCAAGAAGGCTCAAAAGGAGGCTGAGCGCAGAGAGAACGCCAAGAAGACCATCGCTCAGGAGAACCGCAACATCGAGAAGGCAAAACGCGACATCGAGAAGGCACAGGTCGACGTGGCCAACCCCGACCCCAAAAAGGCCGAGAAAGCGGCTAAAAAAATCGAAAAGGCTAATAAGCAAATCATGAAATCGAACGAAAAAATCGAGGACGCCCGCAAAAAACTTTGACAGCGCAATCGGCGACCGCACGATTTTCGTTTCACCAATTAAATTGTTTATTACATGAGTTTTATCGAACTATGCAACAAAATATTTGAGAGCACAGTGGCATTGTATCACGTCACCGACGACGTGGACGCTCAGGTGGCATGCCCCTATGAGGCGGGCACCATCGAGGCCAGTCTGTGGCGCAAAAACTGGATCGACGCCGTGCAGTGGCACCTCGAGGACATTATCCGCGACCCGGCCATCGACCCGGTGGCTGCGCTGGCCCTGAAACGCCGCATCGACCGGTCGAACCAAGACCGCACCGACCTGGTTGAGGACATCGACACATATTTCCGCGAAAAATATGCCGACGTGGCCGTGCTGCCCGATGCCACCATCAACACCGAGAGCCCAGCGTGGGCCATCGACCGCCTGTCGATATTGGCGCTGAAAATCTACCATATGCGCGATCAGGTGAACCGCAGCGATGCCAGCGCCGAGCACCGCGCCAAGTGCCAGGCCAAACTCGACGTGCTGCTCGAGCAGCGCATCGACCTATCGACGGCAATCGACCAGTTGCTTGACGACATCGCCGCCGGACGGAAATACATGAAAGTGTACCGGCAGATGAAGATGTACAACGACCCGTCGACAAACCCCGTGCTGTATGGCAACAAAAAGTAGCACGCCGCGCAACGTGCTGGTGGTACGCTTCTCGGCTCTGGGCGACATCGCTATTGCCGTGCCCGTGCTGTACGCTATGTGCCGCGCGCACAGCGACGTGCGCTTCATTATGCTCACTCGCAAATGGACGGCCAACGTGTTTTACGACCGGCCGTCGAACCTGGTGGTCAAGGGCGTGGATGTCACCAAAGACTACAAGGGCGTGCCGGGCATGATCAGGCTGGCGCGTGAGTTGCGCAAGACCTACGACATCGATGCCGTTGCCGACCTGCACAGCGTAATCCGCTCGTGGGTCCTGGGCGCGTCGATGCGCCTGCACGGTGTGCCGGTGGCACGCATCGACAAAGGGCGTGGCGATAAGCGTCGTCTGGTGAACGGCCAGGACAAGCGTCAACTCACGAGCACCCACGACCGCTATGCCGCCGTTTTTGCCGCCTTGGGGCTCACTGCCGACGACAACTTCGAAGGCTTCACCGCAGCAAAGACAAGTGTGCTGCCAGCCAAGGCTCCCGGTGAGAAATGGGTGGCTGTGGCACCATTCTCGCAGCATCGCGGCAAAGAATATCCGCTGACGCTTACCGAGCGAGTCATCGAGCAGTTGCTCACAAGCGACGAGCGGGTGAACATCATCCTGTTCGGGGGCGGAAACAAAGAGAAGAAAGCGCTGGCCAAACTGGCCGAGAGCCACCCGCGCACAGTGTCGCTGGCGGGCATCGACCATGGCTTCACCGACGAGTACGCCGTGCTGCGCCAGTGCGACGCGATGGTGTCGATGGACTCGGCCAACATGCACCTGGCCTCGCTGACGCGCACTCCGGTGGTGAGCGTATGGGGAGCCACGCATCCTTATTGCGGCTTCATGGGCTGGAAGCAAGACCCGGCAAACGCCGTGCAACTCGACCTGCCGTGCCGGCCCTGCTCGGTGTTTGGCAACAAGCCCTGCCGCCACGGCGACTATCACTGCCTCGCCGACATCGACCCCGCCACCATCGTGGCCCGTGTCAAAGCCATCCTCGACAAAAACTAAGGTATAGATAGGCTAATATAATGCAGGGCGGCATCTCCGTGTTGGGGATGCCGCCCTGTGTACTGTGTGTGGTGCTGGGTTAGCGAGTTGGGTTGTAGGGATAGTGCTTGGCTATGCGGGTGGTGTCGGGGGCTGTTGCGTCGACGGCAACCTGCGTTGCGATGAAGCGGCTACTGCCGCGCCAGGGCAACACGCCCTTGTACTCCTGATAAGTCACAGCCACACGCACGCCCGAGCCCTCAAGGCGCTTGGTCTGCGCCGCCACGCTGTCGTCGGTGATGGTGAAGTGGAAAAAACTTGTCAGCGCGATGGTGTCGGCGGCATAGCGCTCGCTCAGCAACTCGCCCTCGTAGGTCTTGAAGACTGTGCCCTCGTTCACCACCTTCATCACCCATCCGTGCTCCACGCCCTCGCTGTAGACGTGATAATATCGGTTCCATACCCACCAGAACAGGAAGGTTGCCAGCAGCACGATAGCGGTGACCAGCAGCATCCGCATGGTGCTGTGTCGGCGCTCAATGGTGCTTTCGGCAATCTCGCGGTCTTCGCGCTCCTGCGGAGTCTCCACATGTGCGGGTTTTGACTCCGGCTCCTGTTGCTCAGTGAAATAGTCTTTAAAATTGTCGTCCATGACGTGTGATTATTCTTGTGTTGTTGATGTTTCGTTTTCGGGTTTGGGAAGACGGTTTCGCTCGAGTGCTATGCATGCAAAAGCCCAGATGCCGAGCACGATGAGCAGCAGTTGCTGCAGTCCCCACACGAGCCACGAGAATGCCGATGCCTGCGCGTCGTAGGGCACGCTGGGCGGAAACGCGCCCACGCCGTAGAGCGACAGGCCGAAGATGATGGCAAACTGCCAGGGCCCAAGGCCGCCATTGCTGGGCACCGCCATGCCTATTGAACTGAGCACGAAGAGCACCAGCAGGGGCACCACGCCCAAGTCCTTGGTAAAGGTGAACGCCTTGGCGGCAACATAAAGTTGCATGAAGTAGCATCCCCAAATCAGGATGGTGTAGAGCACAAACCACCACTTGCCGCGCATGCGGGCGATGGATGCCAGGCCGTCCCACAGGTCATGCACGATGCCGCGCAGTTTGCCCACCAGGCCGGTAGTGCGCGGCGTGCGGTAGAGCCACACGAGCACGGCCAGGCCCGCCACCATCAGCGCCACAAAGGCTATGATGACCCACAGGCTATAGCCGTCGCCACCGTCACCGCGCTGCGCCAGGAACTTCATAAAGGCATCCTGCGCCAGGAAGAAGGTGACCACGGTAAGCAGCGCCACCGTCACGGTGTCGCTCAGGCGGTCGCCCACCATCGAGCCGAGCACCTGCGAGAACGAGGCGCGCTCGCGACGCGCTATGTAGCCGGTGCGCCACACCTCGCCAAGCCGCGGAAACAGCAGGTTGACGAAGTAGGTGCCGAAGATGCTGTTGACCAGGGCCAGCAGCGGCGGATTGATGCCGATGGCGCGCAACTGCAGGCGCCAGCGCAACGCGCGAAACACGTGGCTGAAGATAGTTATCACAGCCACCGGGACAAACCACCAGTAGTTCACGTCCTGCTTAAGGCTGGTCTTGATGGCTTCCAGGTCAACATTGTTGTACAAAAACCACGCAAGCCCCAAACTCACCACCAGCGGGATGCCATACTTTATCAGTGCCGAGACGTATTTATTCACACCCAAAATAGTCTAAAAAGTTAAAAAATGCCCTCAAAAGAGCCCAAAGTACAAATTTACGGCACGAATAATTTTCTTTTTCTCGACATTCGCCGTAACTTTGCATTGTGCAAAGGTACGCACTTTTTGCGCAACAGCGAAATTATTGCGAAAAAATTGTGTCTACCCGCCCCCGGCGGGCCTAAACCGATAGAGTGAATATGCAGCAAGTTAGAGCGAAGAAATCTTTGGGACAGCATTTTCTCACCGACCTCACGGTGGCCGAGCGCATCGCCGACACCATGGCCGGCTGCCGCGAGTTGCCCCTGCTGGAGGTAGGGCCAGGCATGGGCGTGCTCACGCAGTACCTGCTGCGCACCGGCCACGACCTGACGGTGGTGGAACTCGACAGCGAGAGTGTGGACTACCTGCGTGTGGCCTTCCCGGCCCTGCAGGACCGCATCGTGGCGGCCGATTTCCTCAAACTCAACTTGCATGACCTGTACGGCGACGGGCCGTTTGCCATCATCGGCAACTATCCCTACAATATCTCGTCGCAAATCTTCTTCAAGGTGCTCGACTACAAGGACCAGGTGAGGTGCTGCAGCGGGATGTTGCAGCGCGAGGTGGCCCAACGCATCGCCGCCCCGCCGGGCAGCAAGACCTACGGCATCTTGAGCGTGCTCCTCCAGGCATGGTACGACATCGAGTACCTCTTTACCGTCGACGAGAACGTGTTCAACCCGCCGCCAAAGGTGAAGTCGGGCGTGATACGCCTCACGCGCAACAGCGTCACCGACCTCGGCTGCGACGAGCGGCTGTTCAAGACGGTGGTGAAGATGGGCTTTGGGCAGCGCCGCAAGACGTTGCGCAACTCGCTGCGCCCGCTGCTGGGCAAGGACAGCGAGGCACTGGCGCAACCCATCTTCGGCAAACGCCCCGAGCAACTGAGCGTGAGCGAGTTTATCGAATTAACCAACATAGTGCAGCAGGCACGGCAATAAACAGTTTCAGCCATGAAAGAGTTTACTAAAGAAACACTGCAGAACCTCAACGAACTCATCGAACTCAAGGACGAGGCGCAAGTGAAACAGGCGTTGCAAGACCTGCACCCCGCCGACATCGCCGAGTTGGTGAGCGACCTCGATGCCGAGGAGGCGCTGTTCATCCTTCGCCAACTCGACGACGAGACGGCGGCCGACGTGCTCGTAGAACTCGATGAAGACGAGCGTGGCGACCTGCTCGAACTGATGCCCAACGAGGACATCGCGCGGCGCATCGAGCAGATGGACGCCGACGACGCCGTCGACGTGATTCAGGAACTCGACGAGGAAGACCGCGAAGAGGTGATTAAGCAAATCGACGACGTGGAGCAAGCCGGCGACATCGTCGACCTGCTGCAATACGACGAGGACACCGCCGGTGGTTACATGAGCACCGAGATGATTGTCGTCAACGAGAACCTCTCGATGCCCGACTGCATCAAGGCCATGCGCGAGCAGGCCGAGGATATGGACGAGATTTACAACGTCTACGTCGTCGACGACGACAACCGCCTCAAGGGCATCTTCCCGCTGAAAACCACCATCACCAACCCCAGCGCAAGCAAAATCAAGCACGTGATGGAGCCCGACCCCATCTCGGTGAAGACCGACACGCCCATCGAGGACGTGGCGCTGGACTTCGAGAAATACGACCTTGTGGCCATGCCCGTGGTCGACTCCATAGGCCGTCTGGTGGGACGCATCACCGTCGACGACATCATCGACCAGGTGCGCGAGCAGAGCGAGCGCGACTACCAGTTGGCGTCGGGTATCTCGGCCGACGTGGAGACCACCGACAGCATCTGGACGCAGTTCCGCGCACGCTTCCCGTGGCTGCTCATCGGCATCGTGGGCGGTATCGCCAACGCCATGATCCTCGACGGCGACGACGCCTCGTGGCAAACCGTGCTGCCCGGCATGGCACTGTTTATCCCGCTCATCGGCGGCACCGGCGGTAATGTTGGCACACAGTCGAGCGCTATCGTCGTGCAGGGTCTGGCAAACGGCAGCCTGGAACTGAAGAATGCCGGCAAGCACCTGTTCAAGGAGTTCTTTGTGGCGCTGCTCAACGCCGTGCTGATTGCCGGACTGGTATGGGCCTACAACTGGATTTTCCCCACCGACCCCGACAACATGAAAATCTCCAACCTCACCACACTGGCCGTGTGCGTGTCGCTGTTCTCGGTAGTGATTTTCGCCTCGGTGTTCGGCACCTTTGTGCCCATTGTGCTTGAGAAACTGAAGATTGACCCCGCCATTGCCACCGGCCCCTTCGTCACCGTGACCAACGACATCGTGGGCATGGTAATCTACATGGCCATCAGCACCTGGCTAATCAGCCACTTCCTCGGCATAGCAGTGTAAAACAATACACAATGCACAACTTTTTAATGCACATCACCATGAAAAGCCTAACACACAGATTGTTAATTATTGTGGCGCTCTTGGTTTTATATGGATTCACCACGGAGGCCCATACATCTGAAACAAATGAAGTAGCGGAACGCGCTTACGACTTATTTATGTCTAAAAAATATAGTGAGGCGTTTCCTTTGATGGTCAAGGCCGCTGAAAGTGGCGATGGCTTTTCGCAATTCAGTCTTGGCACCATGTATTACAAGGGACTCGGCACGGTAGCCGACGTAGAAGTGGCACGCAGATGGTGGTGGAAAGCAGCCAATAATGGCATCACCGAGGCCAACATTTGGCTAATTGCAACCGAAAACGAAACCTATGATGACAAAACAGTCACATCCCATAAGAACATGGATATTGCAGTGGTGCCAGAGCCACTTAAGAGAAGCGATAGGCACGAAAAGGAAGGCACATTCCACAATGTGGAGCAGATGCCAACTTTCCCTGGAGGGGAAGCCGCACTGATGAAATGGATCGATTCGCACATCCAGTACCCAACCATGGCTCAGGAAAACAATATTCAAGGCAGTGTGCTTGTTCAATTTGTTGTAACCAAGACGGGGCAAGTGGGTGAGGTAAAGGTCGTTCGCTCAGTTGATAAAGACCTTGATCGCGAGGCTGTGCGAGTATGCAAGTCGCTGCCTAAATTCGTACCTGGGCGCCAAAACGGCCAAGCAGTAAACGTATGGTATACATTGCCCATAATATTCTCGCTAAATTCAATTACACAGCAATAACATAGACATGGCCATAGGACATGACAACTGATCAGCCGAAGGCTGACATCTAGATAACCCCGAGAGCCAAGGCGTAGCCGCGGATTCTCGGGGTTGCTCGCGCCACGCACACGTCGCCAACAGGCGACCACCTCACACCCATGGCATGAGGCCCCATCCTACTGTTATCGTGCATCCGATTGATAATTAGCATTTTTTAACCATCCTTCTGCTGTAACTCATTATTAATTTGGTTATATTTGCGCCGAAAAATAACATACCGCTGTGCGAGCGCAAGTTAGCGACACGCATAGCAGTATTGTTACACAATATTGACAAAAAATACAAACTTTATAAAACTATTACGTTATGAAAAAAATTTTTACTCTGATTCTCGCTGTGATGTGCTTATGCGCATACAACACAGCAACAGCCCAGTTGCAGCAGCCTGGAAAGTTCTACATCATGAATGTGCTGACTGGCAACTACGTGATTCTGCAAAGTTCAATGCTTGCCGACATTACTGCCGATGCTGGCAGCGCCGAAGTTATTACTGTAAACTATGACCTTCAAGACAATGGTGAAGGCGTTGTAACGGAATTGTATAGCGACAACGGCGACATGATTGCCACGCTAAACTTTATCAAGAGTAGTTTTGCCACTGTGTTGGAAGCAGAGAACTATCCTACCGATTATCTTGACGAAATGTTCACACTGCGCTTGGTTCTCACCGGCGACGATGACGGCTCTGTGTATTTGTGTGTCGATGTTCCCGAGATTGAAAACTTCGATGAAATTCGTTCGTTCCTTATCGAGGCATCAGATAACCAGCAGGCCATTGTATATTACCTGTCGCACATGGTGCCCGGCAACCGCCACTATCTCGCCGTAGACTATGATGATAGTTTCGGCTTCCGTGTCCAAAGTGGAGAAGACAGCAAGTGGATCATGATTCCCTTCGATGAAACATTCACTGCCATCAGTGATGTTAATGCCGACCAGAACACCAATGCTCCTAAATATGATTTGATGGGACGCAAGGTGACGAATCCTACAGGGCTTTACATCCAGAATGGTAAAGTGAAATTCTGATTGTTTCAATCATTTTCTTTATCAACAAGGGCTTCACACATCTGAAACACAGTGAAGTGAAGCCCTTTTTATCGAGTTCTAAAATGAAAACTAATTTAAGATCTGTTTTACTGGTTGCCTCCATTGCTTTGGGTTGTGGATGGGCACTGGCTGGCGGTGGTGGCGGCGGTTATAATTATAACCTCTGGCACATGGCCAGAATTAAAGTAGTTAGTGCGCCCACAGGCGCTGGCTTGGTTTATGCTACAACTGGTACAACTGGCACTGTCAATAATTGCACTGATACCACTTACACTGCTGCTAGTGGACGCACCCAGAACACCAATAACTATCCTCAACTATTCTATATTTTCACCAAGCCTGCTAATACCACACAATATAAATTTGACCATTGGGAATGCACAACGCGCGTGGGTGATATCTTGGAATATAACAACAAATCGGCGGCAAATGTTGGCGACACAAAAGACGACGCATCAACTTCGGTTTATGTGGGTCTGTCAAAAATGGGCGGCACAAACACAGGCAACAAAAGTGACGCAACCGAAGATTTGGGTATCGTCAATGCCATTTGGGTCGCGCACTATGTGCCAATTCAATTCTTTGATGTCACAGCACGAAGTAATGACAACTCTTTGGGTTCGGTCGAACTTTTTGGCCCTGAGGGCAACACCGAAAACAAAGTCGGGGACGAGGTCACCCTTAAAGCCCGAACAAATAATTATTATACGATGTTCCGAGGGTGGAAACGTAATGGTGAATGGGTGCGCGATAACCAAGGAAACATCATTCGCGATGTGCCATACACATTTACCGTAACTGAAGACAACAAAGGTGAATATGTGGCTCAATTCGAAGGCGGATATCAGTTCTTGAGAATCAAGAACCGAAACACAGGGCATTATTTATCTTCACAGACTCTTTATAATGTTCCTGCGAATCCAACCAATCAAGATTTGATTACGGCTCTTTCTTTATTTGAACTGAATGACGATTTAGCATCATCACTTGATGACCAAGGAACCATTGCTCGTCTTACTAATTATCCACGTCCAGGTTCCAGTCAGCAGATTGTGGAGGAGATTGAGATTCGCGGGTTCAACACCAATCAGGTCTACAAAGTCAGTGATGGCCAATTCCTGCAGATTTACCATGACACTGAAAATGCTTACGACATCGGCAAGGGTGTTTCGGTCTCTTTCCATATTTATGAAGATGCAACTGGTGTTCACGGTTCAGCGTCGGTGGTTAGCAGCATGAATTATCTCTGGGACTTTGAGGGTATAGACAAAGACCTTACAACGAAGGAGAACTACTACACCCCCGATGCGCTGATTCAAGGCGAGGACGGTATGTGGTATGGCACACACCGCGCGTCGTGGAATACCAAGTATGATACTGAGCAAATCACCGCATACGTGGTCACAGGAGTGACAGATGACGGCTCGCTCGAGATGACGGAAGTCACCGGAGGAATCATACCAAAAGGCTTGGCCGTATTGCTGAAATGCAAGACCAACGACCCCACCCTCAATGTGATGATTCCAACTCTCACCAATGCTACCTTCACGGCAAGCAGCAACCTGCTTACCACATGCGAGAACTATTATCCGCAGCAGAGCGTGATCGCAAGCAGTAACTACAAGGCTTTGGGCTTGATTGACGGACGCATTGGTTTTGGCGGGTCGGCATTGACTAAAGTTGACGGCAACCATGGCTATATGCAATTAACAAGCGACGTTACTATTAATGAAAAGTATACCTCGGTTACTTTGGCGGAGTTGCTGGCCAGTGGTGACACCCAGAACACTTACATTGTGACTGACCTTACGGCGGTGGAGATTGTGAACGACGATCAGTTGATTATCGCCAAGGACAACAATGGCTGTGCGTCAAAAGACGAGAACACCAACGAATACGTTGACTATATGCATATGGCCAGCGGCATCAGCAATAATGAGTTAAACATTGCAGTGCCTGAGGAATACGACCAAAGCAACTGGATTGCGCTGCGCGTGCCGGCTGGGGCATCACTGACCACCAACATGAAGGGCAAGCACCTCACGCACGTTAAGGGTCGTCTGGTTAACACCGTCAATCCAGAGTTTGTGCTCGACGAACTGCCCGGCAACGAGACCGAGGGGGCAGCATCGACTGCACTCAACGTCTACATACCCGCCAGTTTCAAAGGCTCGCAGAAGCCGTCGCAAAAGGACTACTTCTTCGTGCAGCCCAAGCCCATGGAGATGGCCAACATCACTTGGGCACAGTGGGACGGCGAGAAATTCATCTCACCGGTTCACGACGATGCTCATCCCGACTGGAACCAGGCTGAGTTGGTGGGCAGTTTTGAACTGAACGGCGCCTACCTGGAAGCCCAGGACGGTGGCGGCCTGGACATGAGCACGCTTAAGGCCGGCCATGCCTACGCCATGACCCCCGCCGTAATCAAGGTGAAGACCGGCAACTACGCCCACGTGTACGTGCTGGGCAACGTCAACGGCACCAATTGGAACACCAACAGGGGCGTGGAGATGGAAACCACCGACGGCACCGTCTACACCGCAATTGTGACCGCTAACAACAGCGGCGACAGTTACGGCTACTTCAGTTTCACCAAAAAGTTGGGCGCAACGTGGGAAGACATCAAATCGTCCCGCTTTGGCTCAGAGGCAAGCGGCGACTATTGGGATGTGCTTGATGGAAACTACAACACTCCTCTCACCTTAAGATACTGGGGCGGCGACACACGTTCGTTCCGTGTACCCGAGGGAACCTATCGGCTCACCGTCACTCTGGCCAATGGCGAGAATTTCTATGCTGGCACTGTCGTGATTCAGCGCGCCGGCGCCTCGCAGGCTCCGCGGCGCAAGGCCGACGGCGACAATGGCTATGTGGTTTATCCCATCAGCATGACCCAGATTACAAGCGAGGAGAATAACGTGGTAACTGGCGTGAGCACCGTGGGTGGCGAACGCAATGTCGTGAGCCGCCAGTATGTCAACGTGGCCGGCGTGCGCGCCTCGCAGCCGTGGAATGGCGTAAACATCGTCATCACCACCTACAGCGACGGCTCTTGCACCACATCCAAAGTCGTAAGATAAGAAAAGGCATGGCATTTAGCCGACTTAAAACATTGACGCTGACACTTGTGGCAACTATTTCGCTTGCCACAAGTGTCATTGTCATGGCCCAACCGCAAGTACCGTGGACCAACGGCGGCCCGTTGCTGCCCGACAGCAGCAACTTCGTCACCGCCAGCCTTCTGGTCATTGAGCCTGGGCGTAAAACTGTGTCGGCAATGGGACATAGCGCAATTCGGCTTGAATGCCCTGTTCATAATTTAGATTATTGCTTCACATTAGAAAACAATCCCGAGTATGGCAATCTGGCCTTTATCTTAGGCAAGACACCCACTCACGACGTTGCTGTACCAACCAACATTTTTCTTCAAGAATTTGTTAAGGAAAACCGGCAAGTGCGGCAATACGAGTTGAACCTGACCTTGCAGGAAAAGAAAGAACTGTGGCGAATTGCCGACATTGAGTTTACCAACGACGGTCACCGGTTATTCAACTACTCTTACGATGGAACCGACAACTGCACTTCTATTTGTCTTGAGTTGATTGAGCAATCGCTCGTCGACGAGCGGCTAGTGGTTGACGAGATGCCACCTATATTGCTGGAGGACAATGCCACCTATTTTCGGCATATTGCTCGGTGCTCACCATGGGTACAGTTTTTACTAATTACTTTAGGGGGTACAGCATGTGATGAAGCCTGGAACATGCGCAATCGCATGGCACCCGAAATGATTATCCCAGTGCTGGCTCACTCGCATTTTGAGGGCCAGGATAGCAAGCGTTCTGCTCTCAAGGGCGAGGCGATAGAATTAGTGCCCGGAAAGGAGGTCGTGACTCCTTCTGCAGTGACACCACCCATTCTCTTTGGAGGTTTGTTGGCTCTGGCTCTTTTGGTCACTATAATGCAACACATATGCAAGGCGACAAAACTATCTCGAGTTTTCGACATCCTGCTGTTCGCGCTCCAAGTTGCTGTTGCATTGTTCCTCTTGACAACAAGTTGTGTGGGTTCTATTGTGGGCAAGCATTGGAATTGGTATTTGATTCCGTTAAATCCGTTGCCGCTGATTATTTGGCTGATTTGGCGCAAGCGCAAAGGATTCTATAAGGTTTATCTGCTCTACACTGTTGTGCTGGTGCTCTTTATCCTTGCCACGCCACTCAGCGAGCAACTCGACCTGCCACACCAACTCATCACCGCCACCCTTGCCGTGCGATGCCTCTACAACTACTACGAGGGCCGTCGCCGCCAAGCCACCTAAAATCAGCACACAAGGCGTTTAACCCAAATCGGTCATTAGAAATTATGTCAGAACAGAATTTGTTTTGAGAGTATTGCTGTTAGTGAAATCGAAGGCATAGCGGGCTATGGCGAGATTTCAGTGGCAGCAAGACGCCAAAACAAAACTGTTATGGTATAATTAGGCATAAAAAAATAATATAATACCGTTCTTGTGACCGATTTGGGTTACGGTTGGGGGGTTGGATGGGTGGAGTTCGCTATGAGGTGCTTGCGGAGTTTGCTGCACATGGGGATGAAGATAATCACCGACACGATTCCGGCAATCAGGGCGCAGGTCACGGGTACAATCAGGCTGAAGAACATGTCGACTTTCTCCTTGGCAATGACAATTGAGAGCCACTTGATTCCTTGGCGGCGTATCACGATAAAGGCGGCTCGGGAAGCCTTGGCAATGTACTTGGGCCCGATGCGTTTCACCAATTGCCGCCCCAGCCATCCCACTACGCTTTTCATCTTCTGCAGCAGCGGGTACTTGCCCAGCATTAGTCCGGAACTCTCGATGGCTACGACTTTCTGTACCGACTTTGTTTCATCGGCATGCTCGTCGTCGGCTGTGCCGTATAACAGGATTATGCGTTGCATAGCCATGTAGAGGCACGCTTGGAAGAATGCGATGTCGACGGCGCAGGCAATCACAATCCCCCAGATGCTCTCGGGGAAGCAGGTAAAGAACGACATCAAAAATACCATAAAGCCAAAAGTGCGTATTATCGACTTGTACTGCTTCGCCTTCTGCTTGTCGGTGAGGACGCTTGACAATGATGTCTCCAGGGCCTTGCCACACATCTCATCCTCGTTGTCGCGATAGAAGCGTCGCACCACCTTGCGCGTGTATCTCTCTTTGTTGAGACGCACAACATTGATTCTCAGCACGAGCGACAGTAGCCACGCGTACTTATCCATGCAGAAGGCAGCCAGGTTTTTAATCTTGTCAAGCAAAGCAATCAGTTGAATCCGTTGGCGGAATTAATTGGTTGGTGAAACAAAGACAAAAAGCCGTGCGCATTGTTGATTTCAGTGATTTAGCGGTGCGCTTAAATACGACAAAAATCATCTATCGGCACAACTTGAAGGCAAATTTCGTCATAATTCTTGAGGTGTGCAAACATTCCGCTCAAGATTTTGTAAATGCCTCGGCCAGTGGGTTTATCGGGGTGAGTGGATCAGGGAGAAAACTGCGCCGTAGTGTTTGAAGCCTTTTCTCGTTATGCAAGCGCGGTTATTGTGGAGTTCAAGCAGGTCGTTGTCGAGGCAAAAATCAATAGTTTCTTTTATGGTGTCGTAATAACAAAGTTCTTTGAGCCGGTCGACAGAGAAGGAGCCATTATAGGCCGAAATGGCTATGTATTTCGAGGCCAACTCGTTACTTGGCAGGCGATAGGTGTATTCTTCGGGGTAGGATGTGTCATTCAGCAAGTGCTGAATCGGTTGGTTTTTCCCTTTGTTGTAGGAAACGCCCGCCGAGCACATGCTTTGGGCTGAAATGCCAAATCCCCTGTATGGCGCTCCGTTGATCATTCTCTCGCGTATATAGGAGGACACCCCTTGGTCGTCGGCATCAACTGAAAAGGTGTTTTGGCCAAACCGGGCAACGTATCCCATGTTAATCAGTCCGTCATAATAGTGACTGTATTGGTCGTACAAAGTTTCTTTGGGATAAGTTTTCGCCGAAGGGATCATGTTGGTTCTCAACTCGTAAAGTGTCACTTGTTGAGGGTGGAGCAGTTTGATTAACTGTAAATCCTTTTCAATCGACGATTCATCCTGCCCGTGGATGCCATACATAAAATCCAGATTTATTCTTTCGATGCCAATTTCCCGTGCTTTATCTATCCAGGCCTGCATTTGCCGTTCTTCGGCATTTTCGCGCCCGTGCCTTTTCATAATTGAATGACATGATGATTGAACTCCCAGCGACAGTCGATATATGCCATTCCTGACGACATCGCTTAATTTCGTTTCTGTTAGCGTGTTGAAAGTCCCCTCGATGCTCGGCTCGTAATGTCGGGATAAAGCAAGCCCTGCAATTGCACGCTGGTAAACATCCATCAAGAGGCTGAAATTGCTCTCAGACAGAGAGGTGGGCGTGCCGCCTCCGATGTCAAAGCCCAGTAGCGTAAGGTTGCCGTACAGGCTCTTAAACCGTTCGATGTCGTGAGCGACGGAGCGCAGATATCGTTCTTGCAAATGCTCATTAGGGACAAGCATCTTAGTGTATTCGCAGAACGAGCAAAGTTGCCTGCAGAAGGGAATATGCAGGTAAAATGACAAGGTTTGGTCATTGTCGAATGCCAATGGCGATGATGTGCGAAATTTGGCCCAATCGGTTGGTGACAGGGGATAGGACGTGTTCCACCGCGGGTCGTTTTTCCTTGATTCAAATAAATTGGCAATTGACATTCTCAACATATTATGTTGTTATTATTAAAACCTTGCCGCAGGTTTACCCCATCGTACACCAGCGACGACTCGCAATACATCGGGTTGGAATAATTGCGCATGTATATCTCCAGCACCTTCAGATCTTTGTTGTAGAGGTAGTTCGAGCATTTGCAGTCTGATCCTCGGTTCATCGATTTGGTGAAATACACATGTGGTATGGTGTCGATGTGGATGTCTTCCAAGTCGATGAAATGCCTATGGCAAAAATCATTTACCTTCATCAGGGCCACAAAACCAATGCGGGGAATGCCAAGGTCGATAACAAAATCCAGCATCTTGGCCGCCTCGTCGGGCGAATCAATGTAGCCTTTTATAAGATTACAACTGGCATTGAGTATCTGGAGGTCAATACCCGCAAAACTTAGGGCCGATTGCGGAATCGCGCAGCCGTATAATTCTGAGAGTTTTTCCAAATCGTAGTGATGAAGCGACATGGAAATGCTGTCCCATCGTTCATGCCTCATTAATTCCTGCGATTGAGGCAGCAGCCCGTTGGTGTTAAGATGCAGATGCACATCATTGAATCCTTCTTCATCGACAGAATCCAGAATCTTATAAACCAATGGTGATACGATAGATGGCTCCCCGCCCGTGATATTAATCCGATTTACATAAATATTGCTGTCCTTTAATTCGTGTATGACCGACATTAGTTTGGGGATATTAAACGCTGTGGAAGCATTTTTGTATCCCGCATTACTACAGAACACACAATGCGCATTACATTGGTTTGTCACCTTAACGAATATGTTTACCGAGGGGATTATTCGTTGCCCCGGTTCGTTCAGGACATTACAACCATGAGTCTTTATCAGTATTTCTTTACCAAAGATCTCCATTATGTTAGTAAATCGCTATCTTCTATGCTCGCGCTTGATTCTGTCGATGAACTCTTGTTTCTCTTTTATCGATGCGAAACGCACCCTTCCCAGGTGTTGAATGAATACAGGCTTTTTTAGAGTGCCCACAGGCAAGAAGAATGTGTCGTCAAGTAATATGTAATTACCATTTCTGACCTCGCGCATCAGCACCGGCATGACAAGCGTCATCTCATAAAGCCCAAATCCCCGGCGCGGCCCCTTTCCTTCACCACATGCTTTGACGTATCTTCGGGAAATTTCGTCTTTGACATATACTGGTGCAGTGCCGATTTCTTTGGGGAAGAACACCTCGGGATGGCAAGGGCCATCAATCTCAAAATCATTGTCGATAACGGCGTTTAAGCCCATTTTTTGAACTCTCGTCATGTGGTTTGTAAACATAACCTTTTCAAGGAGTTGGTTGTCTAACACGCCATTGGCGACAATGTTGTTCCACTGTTCTTGTAACCCATGCAGAAACCAATTAATGGGATAGTTCCA
>JAEEGL014148595.1_pt1 | contig 24919 bp, 19 predicted proteins | sample 9134231 | NCBI WGS metagenome assembly JAEEGL01 (sample SAMN16246548, study PRJNA631951) | gut metagenome | biome: gut microbiome; feature: rumen; material: fiber-attached | host: Bos | place: Iran: Karaj | collected 2018-10
AAGCTCGGCGAGATATTGTTCTCGGGCTGCATGAACCTGGATATCTCTTCAGCCCATCTTGCCTTGTAGTGTCCGATAGCCGGATAACCGATATCTATCAGCTTGTCGGCGTTCTCGCTTATTGCCCTGCAGAGCACCTCCCAGGTGCCGCAGACGGAATCCTGCTCGTAGGAATCAAGCACCTTTTTATCGCACTGCGGATATGCATCAATTACCGCCTGCCTGTCGCCTAACATCCATGCCTCGATCTCCTCAGTGCTTAAACCGACGATGCTCCTTATGTCCGGAGCGTACTTGCGAGCGGTCTCATACAGTTCTTTTCTCAAGGCTTCAGGATCGTTGTTGTCTGAATCCATGGCGATTATGAGGATGATCTCTTTACCCCTGTAAACGTTGTTGTAAGCCCGCAGCTTTGCAGGAAGAAGATCCAGCAATGAACTAGCGAACTTCGGCGGCTTGGAATCGGGCTCCTTCGGAAGGCTTCCGCATCCGCGGTGGGGTCTGACATTTACCTGTGCTTTGGCGCCTTCCGCGCTGCATATCCTCTCAACGGAACGTTCAACGACTACGGCGCCTGATTTATCTTCAGAAAGTATTTCGATAAGCATATATCAGTTTGTTTCCTCGTCGGTATCCAGATGGCCTGCGTACCATATCGCGCCCATTCCGACTCCCTGTTTGAACATTTCGCAGACGAGCGGATCATCACCCGCGCATCTGATAGTCACATCACCGTTGTCTTTCTCGAAAGACCTCTCGAATATCCAGACTTCCTTGGGTGACAAAGTCTCGATTATATACGGGTTGTGCGTCGAAAAGATTATCTGGCAATAAGGATTCTTCAGAGTATATGACCTCATCTCATCAGCAAGGATATCGACCATGTCGTGGTAGAGATCCTTATCCGGAGTCTCGATGAAGATCGTCGATCTCGGCGCTCCGTCACGCAGGAGCAGCAGATAAAGGAACAGCTTATCCGGGCTCTCCTTCAATACCTCCGGAAGGCTCTTCTTGTGCTTCATCGTAGGTATCTTTGCCTTGATCTCGGATACTGTCTTTTCATATCCGGCCTCATCCTTCATCTTCATGTATTCAAGGACGTTGCCGACATTGGAACCCATGCTGTTAAGGTGCTTGTGTCCTCCGGGAGCTCCGCCGTCATTAAAATAGGAACTCTGCTCCTCCGAAGAGAAGCTGCAGAAGAACCATCCCCTTATCTCTTTAAGGAGCTCAACAAAGATCTTGTATTTCGTCAGTTTGCCATAAAGGCTCAGAGCGGTAAGATGCTCGTCATCAAGATAGACTTCGCCGGTCTGCTCTTCCGAGGGCGAAGAATAAACGATAGTACCGTTACCATCAGTTATATCGAGCATCTTAATGATCTTTATATCATCACCGTCTTTAACGGTTGTCAGCACTTTTTCGAAACAGATATAAGGACTCTTATAGATATTGGAAACGATGCCTATCTCATACTGGATGTACTTGGACTTGTGCGAATCACTGTCCTCTATCTTAAAGAACACCCTGAATATCGAAGGCTTGGAGATATCAGGAGTCATATTGGCAAAGCCCGGCCTTCCCTTGCTTATGGAAGCCTGGGCGCAGCCTTCGTTGATCACATCCTGAAGGAAGGAAAGGCATCCCATAAAGCTTGTCTTGCCGGTACTGTTACGGCCGACAAAAGCATTCAGGTTGCGGAACCTGTTATGAACAGCCGTTTCCCTGTCTTTGGCGATGCTGATGCTCTCATCGATAAGAATGCCCGCCAGGTCTTTATCGAACACATCAAAGTTTTCTATCTCTACACCGAGGATCATGTAATACCCCCTGTTCTTATAAACAGACGGTCGCAGTTTTGCGGCCGTCAGTAGTGATCAGTTCAATCTTAAGGATTACTGGCTGTCAGTAAGAGCCGCATCGATCTCTGCGAGGTTTGTCTGGATCTTAGCCATATTCTCGCTAAGTGTTCCGTTGACGTTCTCGAGGAGCTGCTTAACATAAAGGTGAGCGTTCTTACGGAGTTCTTCTGCCTGTGCCTCAGCGGTGGCAATGATCTTCGCAGCCTCTTCCCTTGCACCCTTTGTGATCTCGTGGTCATTGACCTTCATAGCATACATGCGGTTTGCGTCATCAATGATCTTCTTATTCTTCTCACGTGCCGTGCTGATGATATCCTGTGCACGCGATACGATATCGTTTGACTGAGCTACGGCTCCGGGCAGGTTGTTCTTCAATATCTGGAGAGAGTTGACTGTCTCTGTTCTCTCGATAGAGCACTTGTCCGAAAAAGGTACGCTCGAAGCGTCCTTTATCATATCAATCAAGTAATCAATGTGCTTGATCGCATCATAGCGCTGGCCTCCCTGATTGAAATTGCTGTTCTCCATTACTGTTTCCTTCCTTTCTTGAATTTGTCCTTAACCTCTTCTAGTATCTCGGCAGGTACCATCTTTGAGATGTCGCCGCCGTAAAAACCAACTTCCTTTACGATCGTTGAGGATATGAGCGACATGTCGTCCCTGCAGGGCAGGAGCACGGCGTCATAACCGGGATAGAGCAGTCTGTTCGCCAGAGCGAGCTCTGCTTCGTATCGGAAATCAGACTCGGATCTGATGCCTCTTACTACGGCACAGCAGCCGAGATCCGAATAGAGGTCGACCAGAAGTCCGTCCCACTTCATGACCTTGATGTGGTCCAGTTCCTCGCCGGTAAGAGATTTCCTGATCAGGTCCTCTCTTTCCTCTATGGTGAAGAGCGGCGTCTTGGCAGAGTTTTCCATGACTGCCACAACAAGCTCATCGCACAGCCTGGATGCGCGCCTTGCGATGTCCCTGTGGCCTCTCGTGAAGGGATCGAACGTCCCCGGGAAAAGCATTACCTTCAACTTACCGTCTCCTCCGCGCGTTTCTTAAAAAATGTTATCACGGTAGTCCCATAACTACAAGAACGAACACTTTTTAATTCCGCCAAGCATTCTGCCGGAGGATTGTCAGACGCATGCTCGATAATGAGCATTCCGCCTTTGCTGAGCAATCCCGCCCGGCATATTATATCCCCCGCGGCAAGCGCTGCCTCAGGCACCGTCTTGTACGGAGGGTCCATGAATATAATATCAAATTTCTCTCCGTTTGACCCGAGTTTCTCAAGTGCCTGTATATAACCGGACTTGATGAACCTGATCTCAGGCGAATCCTTCATGCGGATCTTTTCGAGATTTCTGGATATTATCCTTGCCGGATCGCCGCCCTTATCGACCAGTGTGGCGCGCACGGCTCCGCGGCTTACGGCCTCTATTCCTATCTGCCCGGAGCCTGCGAAAAGATCTAAGAATTCACTTCCGGGAACATCGTTTTGAATAATCGAGAACAATGCCTCCTTGACCTTATCTGTAGTCGGCCTCGTCTTATCCCCTTCAGGCGCGAAAAGCACCGTTCCCCTGAATCTTCCCGTTATTACTCTAGGCATATTACAATACTCCCATCTTCGAACCGAATCTGAGCTCGAACATCTCTTCTATGTTCTTCTCGAGGAGCTCTGCCTCGCTGCCGCCTTTCGCAAGCACCGCGTTGACAGCGTCACACGCGTCGGAAGCGATGGTCAGATCTGTATAGAGATTTGCCGCGCGGAGCGTCGGTATACCGTGCTGCCTCGTTCCGAAGAAATCACCCGGGCCTCTTATCTCAAGGTCTTTCTGGGCCAGCTCAAAGCCGTCCTGGGACTCGCACATAAGCCTCATTCTCGTAAGCGCAAGCTCTGACTTGGATTCGGATACCAGTATACAATAAGACTTCTCTTTGCCTCTGCCGATACGGCCTCTGAGCTGGTGAAGCGTTGAAAGGCCGAACCTGTCCGCATCCATTATGATCATTATATTTGCTCTCGGGTTATCGACTCCGACCTCGATAACTGTAGTTGAAATGAGTATCTTTATCTCACCTGAAAGGAACTTCTCCATCGTATCGAGCTTTGTCTGCTCGTTCATGGAACCGTAGAGGACCGCGGCCGGAAACCTCTTCGTAATACCTGTCTCATCGAGCCTGCTCTTCATCTGGATAACGGAAGTGATCTCGCTCTCGTCAGAACCTTCGCGTCCGATGATGCTGTCATCCGAGATCTCGTCCTCGTTCTCATCGATCCTTGCGCAGACTATGTAGGCCTGCTGTCCCGACTCGAGCATGGAGACGAGCGCGTCCCTTGTATCAGAGCTGTCTTTGGAAGCCGCAAACCATGTGGTTATCGCCTGTCTTCCCGCAGGCTTCTCCCTGATCACTGACGTCTTCATATCGCCGTAAAGCACCATGGCGAGCGTTCTCGGGATAGGAGTTGCCGTCATGACGAGGTTATGCACGCTGTTGATGCCGCTTTCGGGATCTTTCTTAATGAGGAGCTTCTCCCTCTGCTTAACGCCGAATCTGTGCTGCTCATCAGCAATGACAAGTGCCAGGTCGGCAAACTCTATATCATCGGTTAGGAGCGCATGTGTTCCGATAATGACGGAAGCCTCGCCGTCTCTTAATTGCTCTTTGATCTCCTTCTTAACTGAAGCTTTCGTTTTGCCTAAGAGAAGAACGACATTGATGCCGCTTCCTTTAAGGATCCTGCATGCATTGTCGTAATGCTGTCTTGCGAGGACAGAGGTTGGCGCGAGCATGACGGACTGCTTTCCCATGAGAGCCGTCATAGCCATCGCAAGGATCGCGACAGCAGTCTTTCCTGAGCCTACGTCTCCCTGGACCAGACGGTTCATCGGTACGTTGGTCATCATGTCTTTCTGGATATCGATTATCGCTTTGCGCTGGTCGCCGGTAAGCGTGAAGCCTAAGCCTTCGACTATCTTTTTCCAGCGAACGGCAACGTCTTTTGCGAGCTCGGATCCGCTCTCGGGAACGACCTGTTCGGCGACCTCTTTGACGCTGGTGCCGCGGTTGTAGAGCTTCATTCCGACACCTAATAAGATAAGCTCCTCAAAAGCTATCTGACGGCGTGCCGATGCCGCTTCATCAAGTGTCTCCGGGAAATGGACCTTTCTGTAAGCTTCGGCCATGGGCACGAAGTTCTCCTTCTGCATGACCTGTTCAGGTATGCAGCATTTGAGTTCTTCACCGCAGAGATCGAGTGCGGTCTTTATCCATCTGGACAACTGTCTGGAAGTAATCCCCGCCGTCATATGATATACGGGTCTTACAAGCTCTGATGTATTGACCTTGTCAGCTTTCTCCATGAAGGGATTGACCATCTGCGGAGTGCCGGCAAAATAAGTAAGCTCGCCGTGGACAAAGCATTTGTCGCCTACAGCGAATTTGTTCGCGATATAAGGCGAATTGAAAAACATGAGCTTTATCCTTCCGGATTCATCCCCGGCCATAAAGCTGACGTTCTTGGCGCGGCTCCTGATATTAACGGAAGGCGTACTCATTACTGTCAGATAGAGTGAAGCTTCATTGCCGCTCTCGCAGGAAGAGACACGTGCAACCGATGTCCAGTCGTTATATCTCCACGGAAGGAATGTGATGAGATCGTAGACCGTGTTGATCTCAAGCTTGGCAAGACGGTCCGCGGCAGCGGGACCTATGCCGTAAAGCACCGAAACGGGACTTGCGAGACTGACCTTGCCCATCAGATCCTCCTCCCGCAAAAACCGGAAAGCGGGCATGCTCCGCAGTCAGGTGACTGGGCCTTGCAGTAAGTCCTTCCGAGATCGACCGACAGATGTCCGATCGCTATCCACTTATCTTTATCAAAAACCTTCATAATATCCTTCTCAACACGTGCGGGATCTTCAGAATCGGTTATTCCGATACGTCTCATAACGCGCTTGCAGTGCGTATCCACAACGACCGCAGGCGTCTGATAGATCTCACCGACGATAAGATTTGCTATCTTTCTGCCTATTCCCCTGACCTTCATGAGTTCGTCAACGTCATTAGGGATGACTCCTCCCCATTCATTCACGAAGCGGGAAGCGAACTCCTTGACCGAAGCGGTCTTGGAGGCAGTCAGTCCGCACGGCTTGATAACAGCAGCTATGTCCTCATCCGGAGCATCAGCGACAGAACTCATGTCAGGGTACTTATCGAAAAGTTCCTTTGAAGTAAGATTAACCCTTTTATCGGTGCATTGCGCGGACAATATTCCTCTTATCGCAAGTCTTTCGGGCAGATCGAAATCAAGCGAGCAGGCAGAATCGGGAAACGCTCTGCAAAGCGCGTCCCATGTCTGATCAGCAAGTTTTGAACGTGATATCCGAGGCATATCATCCCTGCTTTTCGGGCGGGAACGGGAAATAGAAAACGAATCTTGCGCCGCCTAATTCGGTGCCGTCCTCACAGGATATGGTCTGACCGTGTGCCGCAAGGATCTGCTTGCAGATATAAAGTCCAAGACCGAAGCCTTCGACCTTGCGTGACGGGTCTGCCTTATAGAAGCTCTCGAAGATCCTCTTACGCTTAGATTCTTCAACGCCGGCACCGGAATCCTCAACCTGGATCATGATCCTTCTGTTTCTGGGTTCTGATGTAGTTGACACCTTAATCGAACCGCCCTGAGGGGTAAATTTGATAGCATTCGTAATGATGTTGATTATGACCCTGCAGAGCTGCTGCGCTTCGCCGTAGGCGGTTATGCCGGGTCCGGGATCGAGCGACTTGATGATGGTGATATCCTTGTTGGAAAGCTGTGCTTCAAGGTTATCGATGATATCGTTGATCATATCGCTGATGTTGAAATCTTCCATCATCTTGGGGTCAACATGTGACAGTGATGAAGCCTCGGTCATCTGTGTAACCAGAGTCCTGATCCTGTCTGACTGCTGCTTGATGAGCATCAGGTAGTGGTCATGCTTTTCGGGAGGTATCGTTCCGTCCGTCATAGCGGTAACGAAGCCGTTGATCGACGTGAGCGGAGTCCTGATATCATGCGCGATCGAGGAGATGAACATCTCCCTGTCGCGCTCGGCATTCTCGAGCGATTCGATCATGTTGTTGACCGTCATGCCCATCTCGGTAAACTCCGAAGAAACCGCAAAGCTCGAATAATCCTCGGGTACGGAGAACCTGCGGCTGACTCTGACGGAGAAATCGCCTTCCGCGACACTTGCGATGGCGCGCGAGATCTCCTTGATAGGCATAAGGCTTAAGTATACGAATACAGCGTAGAGTATGATGGAAATAACCATCGCTATCATCGCGGGAACGAAGATAACGTTGATGTATTCGGTGAATGTATCCATCGTTGTCTCATAGTTCTTGACGAGGATAAAATACGGTGTTCCGCTGACCTTTATACAATAGGTCGAGGTAACGCTCCTGGGCTTTTGGCTGCTCGATCCGGCTTTTCCGTCTTTCTCAGCCTGCCTGATCAGCGAAAGAACATCCTCATCAGCCAGATATGAGTTTCTGCCTGTGCCCTCTTTGACGGCAAGGCTGTCTTCAGCCTCGAATTCCCTTGAATTACGGCTTAAGATCCTGCCGTCCTTATCAACAAAATAAATGGAACCGCTCTCCCGGTATATCTCCGAGTTAACAAAGCGGTCCACAATACGCGAGTTTTTAAAGTTTTCAGAACCGTCGTTATCCATGGTGTATCTGAACTCACCGGGCTGCATGGAAGTAAGCGATGTGATATCAGACGCAAGATTATGACCGACGGTGTCGGTTCCATTAATAACCTTTACGACAAGGTTATTGTACATATTCTCATAAGAGAGGAACAGCAGAACGGCAAACACCACAAGGGTGGTAAATACAAGGAATGTAATTATGAAAACGGCAAAGTTTGCCGAGATCTTCCTGCCGCCGTCAGCCTTGGGAGCCATGGATTACCTCGTCTCGAATTTATAACCCTTGCTCCAGACAGTCTTAATGCACCAGTTCTGTTCCCTGTCGGGATTCTCGATCTTCTCTCTGATCCTCTTGATGTGTACGTCAACAGTACGGGATTCTCCGTAGAAGTCATAACCCCAAACGTTTTCAAGGAGCTGCTCACGGGTGAAAACGCGGTTGGGATTGGATGCGAGGAAGAAAAGAAGTTCAAGCTCCTTCGGCGGCATATAGATCTCATTGCCGTCAACTGTAACGACATAACGGATCTTGTCGACCGAGAAGCCGGGATATGTGATGATGTCATCAGGCTTGCCAGATTCAGCCTCGGCAGCGTTGCCGCTGTCTCTCTTCTCTGTACGTCTGAGGACAGCCTTAACTCTTGCGAGGACTTCCTTAGGCTCGAACGGCTTCGGGATGTAATCGTCAGCACCGAGCTCAAGACCGATGATCTTGTCTAACGTATCAGTACGTGCTGTAAGCATTATGATGGGGGTATCAGAAGTCTTTCTGATCTCACGGCAGATGTCATTTCCGTCCATTCCGGGAAGCATCAGGTCAAGAAGAACGATGTCGGGCTTGAACTGTGAAAAGACACCGATAGCCCTGTCGCCCTGCATGCAGGTTGATACCTGGTAACCTTCCTTCTCGAAATAAAGCTTAAGTACTTCGATGATGTTCGGATCATCATCTACCAGCAAGACTTTATTAACTGCCATTTAATCACCCCTCGTTACAAGTTTATTGTATTTCCCTGCCGTTCTGCGGCTTGTTAACACTCTGAGGACCGGATGTCTCATCTGATATCCTGCTTACCTCATCGGCGAACGACTGAGGATCGGTGAAGTCCTTGTATACGGAAGCGAAGCGAACATACGCTACCTTATCCATATTCCTCAGGCGGTTCATTATGTATTCACCGATCTCCGAGCTCGTTATCTCGCGGTTGTAGATGTTGTTAACCTTATCGGTTATTTCGGCAACGATCTTTTCTTTGTCCTGAGTCGTTACTCCCCGTTTGGAGCATGCAATGTTCAGGCTGGCCATGATCTTATCGGCCATGAACGGTTCTCTTGTTCCGTTCTTCTTTATGACTGTCGGATTCAGGTCTTCGATCCTTTCGACAGTCGAAAACCTGTATCCGCATTCTATGCATTCACGGCGTCGTCTGATGGAATATCCGTCTTCGGTAGGCCTTGAATCAAGGACCTTATCGTTATTCTTACCGCACTTTATGCAGATCATTTATTCTTACTGACCGTCTTTGCCGAACATGAACCAAGGCTTAGCTGACTTCTGAGCAGGCTTTGCATCCGGCTGGGGAGCAACATTAGCCTGAGGTCTGCCGCCCATCTGTACGGGAGCCTGAGGCTGTGCAGGTGCGGGTGCAGGCTGCTGAGGCTGCTGCATCGGGATCTGCTGTACGGGAGCAGGCTGCTGGGGCTGCATCGGGATCTGCTGTGCAGGTGCGGGTGCAGGCTGTGCAGGAGCTGCAGGGGCAACAGAATCATCACCGAATCTGAAGCCGGGAGCCGCATGCTGAACAGGTGCGGGTGCCGGTTCCGGTGCAGACTGCTGCTGTCTCGGAATATATTCTGTTCTGGTCTGTGAAGAAGTAACCTGTCTTGAAGAGATAATGTTAGGATTCTCTCTCGACAGAACTGATGTGCTTGCTCTGTGGCCGACACCTGCGTTTACGGTATTGTCGAAGCCTGATGCGATAACGGTGATCATGAGCTCATCTTCAAGGGAATCGTCAACAACCGCACCGACGATGATCTCAGCCTCGGGAGAAGCCTCGTTACGAACGATGGATGAAGCTGCATCGATCTCGGAAAGTCTCATTCCGCGTCCGCCTGTGAAGTTGAGGATTACGCCGGTTGCGCCTTCGATAGTTGTGTCAAGCAGAGGTGAGTTGATAGCCTGCTTGATAGCAACCTGTGCACGGTCCTCGCCGGAAGCGCGGCCGATACCCATGTGGCAGATACCTGCATCCTTCATGACACGTGTAACATCTGCGAGGTCAAGGTTGATAAGTCCGGGAATTGCAACGAGGTCGGAAATACCTGCGACACCGAACTTGAGGACCTGGTCTGCCATATTGAAAGCTTCCTCGAAGGAAGTGCTCTCATCTACTACGTCAAGGAGTTTATCGTTGGAGACAACGATGAGGGAGTCAACGGATTTCTGAAGCTCACGGATACCGCGCTCAGCGTTTGCAGCTCTCTTGCCGCCTTCGAAAGTGAACGGTGTGGTGACAACTGCGACTGTAAGGATACCGAGATCTCTTGCGATCTGAGCTACGACAGGAGCAGCACCTGTACCGGTACCACCGCCCATGCCTGCTGTTACGAAGAGCATGTCTGTATTTCTGATAGCTTCAGCGATCTCGTCGCGGGACTCTTCGGCAGCCTTCTCACCGACACTGGGGTCAGCACCGCAGCCGAGGCCTCTTGTGACCTTCTCGCCGATCTGGATCTTTATTTCTGCCTTATTGCGGGCAAGCGCCTGATTATCTGTGTTGATGGCGATAAATGTAACGCCCTGGACGCCACTCTCGACCATGCGGTTAACAGCATTGCTTCCGCCTCCGCCAACACCGATTACCTTAATGCTGGCAACATTCGATTCGTCCATTGAATAGCTGTGCTTGCTCTCAGACATCCTAAATTCCTCCGTAAAAACAGTTTTTGTCCCGTACGATATAAAAATATAATTATGTTATACAATACATCATTTTGGATTTTATCCCAAATATTTTATTCGTTCAATACAAACGGAGTCATTTAACTCCGTATTGTAAGATACATGTTCATTTTATCATTAAATTGTAAACTTTTTAGGTAATATCAAATTATTTATTATTTTATTCTGCGGGAGTACCGGTGTTTGCATCACCATTCTGATCACCGCTCTGGCCGTCGTTTGCGCCGTCTTTATTATCAGTGCCGGCCTCTGTTTCAGTAATCCTGTTCCTGTTTGTGTCACTGTTTGCGTTGAAGATAAATTCATCGCCTGTCATGTCCAGAGTTCCCTTGATCGTAACCTGGTCAAATGCATTGGAATTGAAAAGATACAGCAGTTTGGACATCTTATCGTTTATCTTGTCGGTCCTGTTGAGCTTGATCTGGACCGGCTTGCCGCTGGCAGTATAGATAGTCAGGAAAATATATCCGCTAGGGATAATGCGGACTTCCGTCGTGTGTTCGAACATATTGAAGTTGTCACCGATGGTGGCATTGTCGGCCGCGAGGATGGCTCCAAGGACAACTATCGCGTTATTGTAAGCGTTCTGATCCCTTACCACTACCTTCTCACCGAGCCTTGCCGATTCGATGCCGACACCGTACACTATCGGACTTACGTTCTGCTTTACCTTTCCGGAGTTGAGCTCTAATACTATCCCGTTACGGTCAAGTGCTATATAACCGTCCGGAGTGCTTACGTACGCTATCTTTCTTCTCTCCGAGACGTTTATCCTGACCTCGGACGGTATCCTGATAGATATCGAGATATCCGAGATATAAGGATTCTCTCTTCTGATCCGCTCTTCGGTCTTGCCGTAATTAAGGCTCAGAATATCGAGGATATTGCCGCTGACACCGCTCATGAGATGCGCGTTGTACTTGAGACCGACTTCATTCAATACTTCCTCGTCGGTCAGTTCGATATTGCCCTCGATCGTGACAGAGCGCACTCTGAAAGCAGGAAGGAACAAGAGCAGCATTATCAAAGTTATAACGATGACAAAGAAGACTATTACGCCGATACCGAATCCCGTGATCCTGACCTTCGGCTTTTTCTTTCCGGGCTTTGTCTCTTTACGGTGTTCTACGGAAGGCTTTTCTGAAGGCTTGGTTTCATCTTCGTCAGACTCTCCGCCATGCTCTTCCTCACTCTTTTGGTCTTCGCCGTTCTCTTCTTCCGCTGCCTGAGAATCGCTCTTGTCTTCGTCTCCGGCTTCCTTCCCGGAGCCCTCACTTTCTGTTTGCTCCGTTTCAGCTTTTTTGTCAACGGGACCTTTTTCTGAGGATTCTTCCCCGGGATCTTCCTCCGAGGACTCATTCTTCACTGATCCTGATTTCTGCTCAGCTTCGGGTTTTACGGCTTCTTTCCTGTCTTTGGACTTCTCGATCTGCAAATGTTCAGAGTCATCCGCGCCGGAGCCATCATCTCCGCCGTCTATTCCAAACAGTCTGTCGAGTTCGTTATCATCCATAAAGCTATTCTATCAATCTTGTATCCCGAGCGCTTCGGCAATCGAACGGAAAATGCGCTCATCTGTATCGGGTATCGCCTGTGAGGCAGCGCATTTCCTGATCTGCTCGCGCCTGGCGTCATCATTCAGAAGGTCAGTCAGAACGGGAATAATCTTTCCGGAACCGCAGTCTTCATCGGTAACGACTATTCCGCCTCCCCTTTTGGCAATGGAATTTGCATTGTAAGTCTGGTGGTCGTGCGCCGCATAAGGATAAGGCACCATTATCGCGCATGCCCCGGTCGCTGTTATCTCGGCGCATGTTACGGCACCTGCACGAAGTATACAGACGTCGCTTCCTGCAAGGTAGAGATTGGTATCGGTGATGTATTCCCTGATATCGAGATTGGGAAGGTTCCTGTCTTCATCGGTGATCTCGACCGTATTGTGCTTGCCGCAGCTTAAGACGAACTTAACATCAGCGAACTCAGGTTTTCTGGCACACGAAAGAATAAAACCGGTGATCGTTGCAGAGCCTAATGAGCCGCCCATGGCAAAGACAAACTTCTTGCCTTCGGGTATCCCGAGCTTTTCCCTGGCGCCTTCGTAAGTGTTTCCGAACATTATCTTTCTTACGGGATTGCCGGTATATACCACTCTCTTTGCTTTGGAAAAGACGGATTCCTGATCGGGGAAGCCTGTCATGACGAGTGCCGCGCCCTTGGAAAGATGCCTGTTCGCACGGCCCGGAAAAGCATTCGCCTCATGGAGCATAACGGGAATGCCGAGTCTTGCTGCTCCGAGGATAAGCGGAGCGCTGACAAATCCGCCCGTACTTATAACGGCCTCGGGACGGAATTGCTTAAGGAATTCTATCGCCTGTCTCCTGCCTCTTGCCAGTGATATCTGGGCTTTTACGAGCTTGACTGAAGGTCTGGTCGGAAAAGGTCTGGATTCGATATCCACGAACTCATAGCCTGCCGCAGGGATCAGTTCGCCCTCAAGGCCGTCTTTCCTTCCGCAGAAAATGAATTTACAGGTATCGCCCCTTTTGGCGAAACCATCATTAAGGGTACCTGCAATGGCAAGTGCAGGATTGATATGTCCGGAGGTTCCTCCGCCGATTATCGCGAAACGGTGCTCCATGAACGGTTACGCCGCCTTTTTCGCTATACGCTTATTCTTCTTTTGCCTGGGTCTCTTGCCGTACTTGGATACGGAAAGGATAAGGCCGTACGCAACAAGGAGCATGATCTGCGCCGTACCGCCGTAGCTTAAGAAAGGAAGCGTAACACCGGTGGCAGGAATGACCTGAAGCTCAACCGAGATATTCATAAGAACTTCGACGAAGATCAGCGCGGTACAGCCTGTCGCAACCGTCCGCGCAAAGATGCCGTCGGCACGCAATATTACCTGGACGCACATGACGAACATGATCATATACAGGATTATCAGGATCATACCGCCGACGAACCCGGTCTCCTCCACGTAGATTGAGAATATATAGTCATTCTGCGCCTCTGCGACGTAATTGTATTTGGAACGGGAATTACCGAGTCCGACGCCCCACATTCCGCCCGAACCGAGCGCGTTGTGGGCATTGTCGATCTGCCTCGTGTCATCCTTTGTAAGAGTGTTATCGGGATCTTCCTCGTCATCGTCACCCTGTCTGAAGATCGCAATACGCTTGAAAACGTGTGAATAGTTCTTCATGAGCTTGTCTCTGCTGTCATTGGGCATGATCGCAAAGATGATGCCGCCGAGCAAAAGGGCTAACCCTAACATAAGTCCTCCGCCGACGATCCATGACTTGAACGGGATCTCGGAAACAAGAGCGCTCAGAAAGATAACGACTCCGATGATGATGAAGCACGAAACGTGCGGCTGCATGATGATGACGATGTCGACCACGATTATCGCCGCAACCGGAACGATAAAATCAACTACTGCATGTGCGATCGCCTTACCGCGTTCACTTTTCGGGACCGGAAGCTTTCCGTCACGCCTGAGTTTATCCGCGGCGGCTCTGTAGCTTGCGAAGGCCACGATCAGGGCTACCTTGATAACCTCTGAGCTTTGGAACTGGATAGGACCTACGTTGACCCATCTTGTTGCACCGTGCTCGGAACCAACGCCCGCGGCAAGCGTCCAGAACGCAAGTGCAAGGCTGACTCCGAAAGCGCCGACCATGACCCACTTCTGTGAGAATACCCAGATGGGGATGAACGAGATGACGATGCAGGCGACTAGTCCGATAACCGTCTGGATTATCTGTCTCTTGAGGAAGTGCGCCGAATCGTGGAACAGACCGTAAGCGTCGGGACCTGAGACCGAGTAGAGGACAACAAGTCCGAACACGATCATGACAAATACCATGAGCAGCATCGGGACGTTGACCGTATTGAGGTTCATGTCCGTATGGACCTTTGCTTCCTCAGGGATAGTAAAGGCATCACCCACCGGCTCGATGAGCTTTTCTATATCGGTCATATGCTCTCTGTTGCGCTTTTCCTGAGCCATATGTTAAGAATTGCCTTTCTCAATAAACTTTTCCGCGAGCTTCTCAAACCCGAACGAATGCGAAGCCTTGAAGAGCACCGCATCGCCGTCCTTAAGGTATTCGGAAAGCCTTGCCGACACTTCTTCGGTATCACGGCATCTAGATATTTCAAGATCCATATTTATCATGTGCGCGCCCCTGATAAAATCCTCGGTGTTCTCACCGGTGATAAAGATCTTGTCAAAGCCGTATTTTGCGCAAGCCTTTCCGGTCATCTCGTGAAGCTGGGGAGCAAAATCTCCCAGTTCGAGCATACCGCCTAATGCCAGGACCTTTCTCCTGCCGTCTGCGATCTTAGAGAAATTAAGGAACGCATTCTCCATCGATTCGGGCGCCGCGTTATATGCATCATTAACGATCATATACCTTTTTGTCTCCGTGACGGCACCGCGGCCGTCCAAAGCCTCCATGGAAGCCAGTGCCTCTTTAATACGGTTAATGGATTCCTCGGTTCCGGCAAGGCCATAGATATGGGCGCATAAGAGCGCGAAAAGCACATTTCTGATGCTTGCCGCACCGTACGTGTTGATAGACATCTTGCCGCCAAGTTCGATATCCTGGCCAAGTCTGGTTATGCGGGCGGAAAACTCGCTTCCGCTGTCAGTCTCGGATACATCATAAGCGGTGATGCACTCAGGGCACATAGCAAGAGGTTTGTCAGTTGAAGATACGGCAGCGATCAGATTGTTGATCGGAAGTATCCTTCTTGCATATTCGAAAAGCTTTGGATCATCTCCGTTAACGATAAGGATGCCGCCGTCTGTAAGACCTTCAGCTATCTCCATCTTCGCGCGCATGATATTGTCACGGCTGCCGAGCCTGCCGATATGCGAATAACCCACATTGGTTATGACTGCGATATCTGGCCTGGCGATCTTTGTAAGTGCCTCTATCTCGCCCAAGCCTCTCATACCCATCTCAACGACAACGATCTCGGTATCACCGGGAGCTGAAAGGATGGTCTTGCTCATGCCGATCTCATTGTTGTTATTTGCCTTTGAGGAATGGACCTTACGTCCCGTTCTCAGCACTTCGGCAATGATCGTCCTCGTGGTCGTCTTGCCTACAGATCCGGTTACTGCGATCACCTTGGCACCGAGCTTAAACCTGTAATAACCGGCAAGAGCCATAAGCGCCTTGACAGTGTCACTTACAACGATGCCGACCGCTCCCTCGGGAACGTATTCGGCATTATCGACTAAGACCGCGCTCGCGCCGCGCTCGATCGCCTTTTCAGTATAGTTGTTGCCGTCGAAATTCGGTCCGCGGAGAGCAATGAAGATCTCGCCTTCCTTTATTGTCCTTGTATCGGTAGATACACCGGAAACATTGACAAAAGCCGCATAGACAGGTTCCTTCGTCTTATATACCGCTTTGCCGCCGGTCTCTCTTTTTATCTCCTCAAGCGTAAACATCATTTCACCCCGCCCTGTATTTCCAAAACAGCCTTATAAGCCTGCTCGACATCGTCAAAATGGATCTTTGTCTTGCCGAAGATCTGATAATCCTCGTGTCCCTTGCCGGCGATAAGAACAGTATCACCCGGCTTTGCCATAGCGATAGAAAGCTTTATGGCAGATGCCCTGTCGGGCTCGATCTCGTATTTGCCGGAAGTCTTTTTCATTCCGGTCTCAATGTTGTCAATGATCGCCTTCGGATCTTCTTCTCTCGGATTATCAGAGGTGATGATCGTGTAATCCGACAGCCTTCCTGACACTTCACCCATCAGGAATCTTCTTTCCGTCGATCTGTTGCCGCCGCATCCGAAAACAGTAATCACCCTGCCTTCGGTATATTCTTTGAGCGTATCGATGGCACTCTCGAGCGCTGCCGCATTGTGCGCATAGTCAACAAGGATATTGAGTCCCAGATTGTTTTCGACAGGCTGCATACGTCCAGGTACGCTTATAGAGGCAAGCGCCTTGATCATGCTGCCGGTATCACATCCGGCGCAGTATGCCATGGTAATGGCGCAAAGAGCATTTGAAACATTGAATTTACCGGGAAGCGCGACAAAGAACTCACCCGAAATATAATTGCCGGTCAGCTTAAACTTGGTTCCGGTAACGTGGCCTCTTCTCTCAAGTTCGATATCGCTTGCCCTGAAATCAGCTTCTTCGCCCGTCCCGTATGTCAGCACCCTGCATCTGGGTGATGCGTAAGCTATTACATCAGCGGCCTGTGCACAGTCGAGATTTACGACGGCGGTATCGCACCTGTCGAAGATCTTGAGCTTGCAGTTAAAATAGTCAGCCATATCAGGATGCTCGTTCTTGCCTATATGGTCCTCGAAAAGATTCGTGAAAGCGGCAGCTTTATAACTGATGCCGTAAACGCGGTCAAGCTTTAAGCCCTGCGAAGAGACCTCCATAACGAGATTGCTTATATCCTTATCCCTTAAGGAACGCATCATGCTGAAGATGTTCGACGATTCCGGTGTTGTATGGACTGAATTAACCTTCTCGTCTCCTATGATGTTGCATACGGTTCCGATCAGGCCGGCTTTTTTGCCTGCGGCCTCCAGGATACTGCGGAGCATGAATGTTGAAGTCGTCTTACCTTTTGTACCGGTGATACCGTAAATATCTATCTGCTTCTCGGGATGGCCGTAAAGCGAGGCAGCAGCAAGCGCAAGTGCTTTCTTTGTATCCTTCATCTCGGCCACGACGCATTTGGTTCCGGCAACCATTTCTGCCAGTTCCTCTTCTCCAAAGCCTTTCCGCTCCGAATCAACTATCACACAGGATGCGCCTTGAGCTATTGCGTCACCGATATAGGAGTGCCCATCGTTGTTAAAGCCGATGATCGCTACAAATATGGAGCCCTCGGAAACGTTTTTGGAGTTGAACTCCACTGATGTAACCTCACAGGCGGTATCGCCCATGATCACACGTGAATCAAGTTCCCTGAGAATATCAGACAGCAACACGGCAGGATTCCTTTCCAATTTCGCTTTTTCGCTTTATTTATATTAAAACAAAGAATTGCAAGTTCTGTGTGGCAATTGGAAGAAATTTGAGGCTAATATGAGCCCTCCTTTGTGCGTTAAACCATCACCAAGATCACCCGACGCCCGAATCCCCTGTCTTCTTTTTAGGTGCCAAAGTAGGCGTCTTTCTGTTAATACCGATAAGATTTGCGCCGTTGTTGTCAAGCTGGACCGTGATCACTTCGCCCGAAAGGACCGTGGTTCCGGCATTCTGGTTCTGGCTTACGCAGATACCGGTGACATCACCCTTGATCCTGCAGTTCAGATTGACCTTGCGGCAGGCTTCGATGCACTCGACAGCGTTCATGCCGACCATGTTGGGAACACGGGAATGGAGCATCTGCTCTTCCGTGATATCCTCCGGATACATGATGACGACACCTGTCTTGTAAAGCTTCTGCGTATAGCTCGGATATGTTCTTGCGATCTTGGTCTCGGGAGTCATGTCGACCGTACCGTAAATGGTCGAAAGGCCGTTGATGGCGATAGTTGATGCAGCCTTGGAAGCAGTCATGCCGTCGACCTTCATGACATAGTATTCTTTTGTGAGCTGGTCGAACTCGTCTGCAGTAAAGACTCGCTCAACACCCATATATGTAAGCGTTCCCTCAACTATCCTTGCAGCCGTCGTAGCCGCTGCGGATGATCCGACTTCCTTATCTTCAGGCTTGTTGAGGACGAAAAGGACTGCGATCTTAGGATCGTTTGCGGGAGCATAGCAGGAGAACGAAAGAACGTGCATGCCCTTAAGTTCGCCTACGTCGACCGTTGCCGTTGAGGTCTTACCTGCGACGTTGTAGCCTGCAACCTTACCTGCAGAACCGGTACCGTCGGAGACAACGCCTTCCATCAGGGTCCTTACTCTCTTGCAAGTATTCTCAGAAAACACCGTTCTGACGACCTCGGGCTCGATCTGGTCAACGATGTTGCCGTTCTCATCAGTGATGTATTTGACGATGTGCGGGACCATGAGGTCGCCGCCGTTTATGATCGCACAATAAGAGGTGATCAGCTGGATAGGCGTGACCGTGGAAGACTCTCCGTATGAGAGAACCGACATATCGACAAAGCTCGGATTCTTATGGAAGATACCCTTTCCTTCCGCAGGCAGATCGATTCCGGTCTGATCGTAGAAGCCGAGCATCCTGACGTACTTATAGTATTTCTTGATGCCGATCCTCCTGGCAAGCTCTGCAAATACGGGGTTGCAGGAATTTTCGAAGCCTTTTTTGAGAGTCTCGATACCATGGTTGAAGTGATTTGATTTCTGCATCCAACAGGAGATCGTATGCTGTTCTGAAAGCTTGATCGGAGCATCGTCAAACATATCGTTTTCGTTCGTGAGGTTCTCCTCAAAAGCCATGCAGGTAGTAAGCGACTTGAAAGTGGAACCGGGCTCGTAAGTATCCGATACGCATCGGTTGCGCCATGCGTTGGACATTATGTACTCGACCTGCTTGTTCTTATCCATCAGGTTGAAATCGTATTCATCCATTCCGTAAGGAGCAGCATAAGGATGGTTGAGATCATAATCGGGAAGCGAGACCATAGCCAGGATCGCGCCCGTGTAAGGGTTCATGACTATAGCAGTACAGCCGTCTAAAGGCTTATATTTGTCATAAGCTTCCTTGCAGGCTTCCTCTACGATCCTCTGAATACTCAGATCGATGTTGGTGACGATATTTCTGCCGTTTGCAGCCTTTTGCTCTGTAGCATCTGCGTAAGGCAGAACGCCTCCCGTAATGGAGTCTGTCTCGGAATAACGGTATCCGTCGCTGCCGGACAGAGTCTTGTCGTAGTAAGCTTCAAGACCGTAAAGACCTTTGAGTGTCTCTCCGTCGTTTCTCGCGTATCCGATGACCTGAGCCGCGAGGCTTCCGTAGTTATAGTATCTCTGGGGAACGGCTACAAAGCCGAATCCTTTGACTTTATTGTCTTTGAGAAATTTCTGGAACTCATCCTTCTTTTCAGACGGGATGTTCCTGACGATATCGCAGCCCGCTACACCGTTACGCTTGTCATTTCTGTCAGTCGGGTCCTCAGGAATGATCGAATCGATCTTCTCATATTTGACTCCGAGGATAGAGACTATGCTCTGGATTATCTGGGCACGCTGCAGAAGAGGTGATGTAACCTGTGAAGGCGAGCAGACGACGGTATAGTCGTATGTATTTGAAGCCAGCGCGTTCATGTTCGCGTCATAGATCATTCCGCGGCTTGCCGAATATGTCATGAGAGTCCATTGCTCGTTTGCCGCGGCCCTCGCATACTTTTCATAGTCTTTGACCGTGGTCTTATAGAGACTGAAGATAAGGAATACTGCGTAGATCAGCATTGCGCCGGCAATAAGGACTGCCCAGCGTCTGGCAATAATATCCCTGCCGGCATCCTCAAGGACATCGACAGGGGGTTTCGCCTCGACCGGCTGTTTATTGCTTGTATTTCTTATGTTAACGCCCGGGATGAGCGGCATAATACTCCTCTAACGCGTCCTTGTTAGCCTTGAGGACGTCGTCATTAACTCCGTAATTATCATATGGTATCACTGTTCTTAAAGAATCGTTATTAGAAATCGGGAGATTTATTACCTGATTCTGATTAGGATCCTGCATGCCAAGCTGGAGTGCCTTGGCCCTGATAACATCCATATCGGTAATTCCGTTAGCGTTTTCCTCCGCATCAAGGATCTTTCTCTTAACCGTGTTGATGCTGTCCTTAAGGTTGGAGTTGTCTCTCGAGAGCTCGGAAAGTTCAGTCTGAGGGAACAGAAGCATGATCAGAAACAATCCGGAGAATACTACGATGCCGATTGCAATAAAGGTCTCAAATAATTTCTTAGAGGAAAGTTTGATGACCTGCTTCTTGTGTTCCTTCAACTCTTCAGCGTCCATATGCCTCTCGGCATAATCTATGCTTCTTTCCATTACTTTCTCATAAGAGTATGTATTTTCAGAAGGTTTAGCCTTCTTTGAAGCCTTGTGTGTGTCCTTCTCGATAACAAGAGGTTCCATTACGGGAATAATAGAATCAGTCCTAAAGGTATAGCTGCGCTTACGCGCGTTGAGAGCATCCCTGAGATCCCTGTCCTCAACATAGATTGCAGGCTTTTTCTTCTTTTTTGAATTTTTGTTGTGCTCTCTGATTGCCATAGTGTTTGTCCTCTAATTGTACTGTTCGTTGCCGTTCCTCTCGAAAACCCTGAGTTTTGCGCTTCGAGCCCTCGGGTTCTCCTCTTTCTCCTCCTCCGAAGGTTCAATGGGTTTCTTTGTGATCACCGTACCCAACGGTTTCTTGCCGCATACGCACACGGGGAATTCTCTCGGGCACGTACAGGGACTTTCTGCTTTTCTGAATGCTTCCTTTACTATCCTGTCCTCTAACGAATGGAAAGTGATTATGCTTATCCTTCCGCCCGGATTGAGATGTTTGAAGCAGTCCCGCATCAGATTCTCCAGATCGGAAAGCTCGTGATTGACCTCGATTCTTATCGCCTGGAAACACCTTTTCGCAGGATGCTGGTCTTCGTTCCTTCCGTGTCCCGGCATAAACTCCTTAATGGCTTCTGCCAGGTCCGTCGTGAGCTTGAAAGGTATCTTCTGCCTTCTCTGGACGATGCCGTCTGCAATCCTTCCCGAGTGGCGTTCCTCTCCGTATTCCCTGAAGATCCTTTCCAGTTCATCTCTCGAATATCTGTTGACTACATATTCAGCAGTAAGGGTATCGTCATTCGTATCCATTCTCATGTCGAGCGGGCCCTTCTTCATGTACGAAAAGCCTCTATCGGCTGTATCGAGCTGGTATGAAGACACGCCCAGGTCCGCCAATATTCCGTCTACTTTCCTTATCTTCATGCTGTCGAGCATGTTATCGATATCGCCGTAATCACACTTAACGGGCATCCAGTTCGTATGTGCGAAATCCTTGCTGCGCTCCATGCATGCGCGGAGTGCGTCAACGTCTCTGTCAACGGAGATCAATGTGCCTGAAGAACCGAGCCTTGAAGCTATCTCGGCACTGTGTCCGCCGCCGCCCGCCGTGCAGTCGACATAGATTCCGTTGCCCTTTACGCAAAGGCCGTCAACCGCTTCTCTGAGCAGTACTGACTTATGGTTAAAGTTAGAGTCCGTCGACATAGTATTGAGTCTCCATTCCCATAATATTGCTCAGATCATGATCGAGGTTATCGTAGAAGCTCTTTGTGCAGATCTCGAGTTTGTCAGCGTTGTTGAATACGCAGATCTCGTCTCCCGGCTTCGCATCGATCCTCTCCCACAACTCAGAGGAAACAGCAATTCTCCCCTGTGAATCAACTGAAACGTCCTGAGCTTCCGAGATGATTATCCTGCCGAGCATACGGACGTTCTTGTCCAGCTGATTGAGTCCATTGATCTTTTCAGTAATGTGGTCAAAGCGGGCTTTTGAATAAACAGAAAGATAACCCTTGTCGAGTCCGTTCGTTACGAAAACTTCGTCTCCAAGTCTCTCTCTGACCTTCGCAGGGATGAAGAATCTCCCTTTGGCATCGATTTTCTTGTTGTCTCTTGCCACTTTGTCCGCTCTTCTTCGTTGATTTATGTGAAAAGCGGAGTAAAATCGGAATTACTTCCACTTTCCTCCACTTACATGGGAATTTTATCCCCAATCCACCACACAACCGTATTTTATCTGTAACCAATCCTTAACGCAAGACGCTATTTGTAATTTTTTGGAAATTTATCAAAATTCTTTACAATTTGGCGCATTGCATAAAAACCCTTTCTCCCATTGAGCAGATTGACATTTCAGTAGCCTTTTTCAGAGATCCCGGCCGCAGATTTGCCCAGTAATTGCCTAACCTGCCACAGCAGGACAAAGCCGTGACCTGGGCAGCAAAAAATAACCCCTGAAGTCAAAACTCCAGGGGTCAGTCGCTTTTTTTATTTAAGAATATTATCCTAATTCACAGATTATCTCGGGGCAGGTTCCGTCAAACGCTTCTTCGGGGATGAATCCGTCTTCTCCGGCAGCGAACGTTTTGCCGCCTGCAGTAATGGAGACGATCTTATATGAGCCCGCATCAAGCCTGCCGGGATTAACATACGTAAGAGTGTAAGGCTTTCCCTTCCTGTATGCCGTAACCGAAGCACGGCCGTCTTCGCTGAACTGGCAGGCCAGGAGCCTGGGTTCAAGCTTTATCCTTCCCTCAACGGACGAGACACCGAACATCTTCGTTAGCACGAGCAGGACAGCCCAGCTTGCCGCACCTGTCAGGTAAGGATACATTCCTCTTCCCATTCCGTTGAAGTACTCCGGGATTCCGGGATACATCTTACCGTCTTCGCTCATGCTCTGGGTAAACAGGTTGTTGAATACCTTGTAGCCTTCTTTTACAAAGCCTCTGGAATAGAGGGCAAACGCATACATGACCGCCATGTGGCAGAACACCGCGCCGTTCTCCTTCTCGCCGTACGCAAAACCGAAAGCCCTGCCCATATTCATCTTGACTTCATTGAAGTCAGTATTGAGCCTGTAGCCTCCGAGCGCCGGAGCGTAAAGATATTTATCACATGCTTTTATAACGTCTCTGACATCATCTTCGCCCGCAGTTCCGAACATTACCGTAAAGACCTGGGATGTCAGCATCATGCGTACAGAGCCGTTTACAATGCCTTCAACCTTTTTCGCGTCGTTATCGTAGTAGCCGTTGAACCATCTGCTGCCTTCGCCATCCTCTACCATCTCATTCTCGCGGATGTGTTTCTTGATCCATTCCGACATACGGTCGAGCTGGGACGCGAGCATCTCAGCGTCCATGACCATCATGGAACCGGTTATGTTGGATGCAACGCTTTCCTCGTATTCTATGAGCAGCTTTCTCTTAGCTTCCGGGTCATCATACTCGTCAGCGCAGATCAGCTCTATGAGTTCTTCAAAGACAACGATATCGTTTCTTCCACATTTCCTTATCATGTTCGAGAGCATCGAAAGAGCGCCGGCATAAGCAGCAGTAAACGCCACACTCTCGCCTTTTGCGGAAGCCATGTCGAGCGCGTCGTTCCAGTCGGCGCCTCTAAGCTTCATATTGCCGTGAGCGCCGCAGTCAAAGAACTGTGTCACGACTTCAGTCAGGAGATGTTCGAGCACGGTACCCTGATAAACGCTGCCCGACTCGGTCAGTTCCTTCGGTTCGGAATCATGATCGAACTTGTCGTCAAAGCGCTCGCCTCTCAGTATCATGCGGTCCTTGAAATAAGGCTGTTTCTCGAAAAGGAAATCGTAATCCCCCGTCTGGCTCAGATAAAGGTCCACGGTGAATACAGGCCAGAAGCCGTGATCCATCCACACTCTCGGGATGCCGTTGCGGTCAGCGATAAACTCGCCTTTCTTTGCTCCGATGATCGTAGCATTCGAGCCGTCCATTCTGACACCGGCGAAATAGCTTACGAGGTCGTCCCTCGCATCAGCGGGATTCCTCAGGAGCAATGCCAGAGAGTCCTGCCAGAGATCACGCCATCCGCGTCCGCCCCTGCCGTAATCGTGATAAGGAAGGAACGAGCATCCGTAGAGCTTGCGCAGCGCCGGCTGGACACTTACCCACTCCATCCATCCGTCGAAAAGCTTGTCACCGGTCCCGGTGTGGATGATCTTCTCGTTCTCCCAGTATTTCTTCACATCTTCAAAAGCCGCGCCTACATTTGCAGATTCAAGATAACGGGCGCCTTCCCCGTCAAAACCCAAAACAACGTTATATACAGCACTCTGTCCCGCAGCCAGTATCTTCTTTGCGAATTTAAGTCCGCCAAATGCCTCCTGACCGGTTACAACGGAACCCGGGACCATGCCTGTGCTGATCTTAGCGCCTTCAGGATTAAGCAGATTGCCGCCGTCACCGGTAAAATCCAAGACAGTGGGATTGATGCCGTCGGGCGCATTGCCTTCACCGTCTCTTGCCCTTACCGTATAAGTATCCGAATTCCTGTGGTGTCCTCTCTCGTCAAATGCCATAGTAGGCTTGACTTCAATTCCGTCTTCAAGCACTTCGATGACATTAAGAAGTGACGTTACATGCCTGTGGTCCCTGATGTGATCCGCTCCGCGTGCGAAAACCGGGATCGCAGCCGAAGGAATAAAAGAAATATCCCTGTCGCCGTCATTCGTGACGGTAACCTGCATGATCTCCGCCTTTTCATCTGATACAGGCGCGAAGATAAGAACGGAAGCTTTGAGTCCTCCGCAGATACGTCTCGTGGTCTTCTGCCAGAGGAAACCCGCTTCAAGCTCAGTTTCATCATCAGATGCGAGCTGGCTCAGCGAAAAGCCGAGCGCTGACTTAAGTCCCACGCCGTCGATGCAGAGCCAGAAGTTACGTGAAT
>JAEEGL011191073.1_pt1 | contig 24916 bp, 11 predicted proteins | sample 9134231 | NCBI WGS metagenome assembly JAEEGL01 (sample SAMN16246548, study PRJNA631951) | gut metagenome | biome: gut microbiome; feature: rumen; material: fiber-attached | host: Bos | place: Iran: Karaj | collected 2018-10
AATCCCCAATCCCCAATCCCCAATTAAAAATAATATTAAAATTTGATATAGAAAAACAATCAATTAATTTTTTCAATTTATAAAAATAAATTGTATTAAAAATTTTTAATAATTTACCACAAAAAATAATATTAAATTAAAAATAATTTAAATAAAATTAAAAACATACTCATTACTTTCTAGATAATTATAAATATTATTACCACAATTTTATTTTTTTTCTTTTCATTCATTATTCATTTTCATTAAACATATTATTACCAAAAATATCTTCATTTTCAATCATACTTTTAATTGAATTAAAATTCTTAAATTCAGCATTATTACTTTCAAAATCATTTCCATTAATTTCTTTTAAATCATTAAATATTTTAACAAAATTAATATCTAATTCCTTAATTTCCTTCCTAACTTCAATATTTTTCTGTTTAATGTCTTGAATTAATTTTTCATAATTCATATATTTTTCATGTATTTTTAAATGTTCAATTGCATTATTAATTTGAATAATATCATTTTCTAATTCTTCAGATATATTTAACATATTAAAATAATCTTTAATTAAAAAAGCTCTTAAATGTTTTTTTTCAATATTTTGATAAAGATTATCTTCAAATATAAATTCTTTACCTATTTTTTTTGAATCATATGCTAATCTTGCATCTTTTCTTTTATTTTTTATTTTCATTATTTTATCATTTATTTTATTATATTGTTCTTTTTCATTTCTTATAAAATCATCATAATTAAAATGTTTTTTATAAATTAAAATATTTGATTTAAATTTTTTTCCTTGTTGAGAAATCTCAAATTCATTTTTTATTGAATTTTGTGTAGTTAATTTTAATTTTCTTTTTCTACAAATACAAAATACATTTATTGGATTCCAAACTTCATTTCTTCCTACAATTTCATTTTTAATTAAAATATAACTTTTATATAAAATTGTAAGAAATAAACTTAATAGTATTAAATTAATAAATATTAAATAAATAAAGAAAAATAATGGACCATATATTTCATCATTTTGATATAATTGTTTATAATCAATATAACCAAAAAAAGCAAATAAACAACTTTTAATACTTTTTTGTATTTGATAAAAATTTTTATCATTTTCACCAAAAGCTAAAGTAGAATAAAAAACAAATGAAGGATGAACAGATATAATAAGTATAATAAATACAAAAAAATGGCCTTTTGAATTTTCAAAAGTTTTAATAACAATAGAGAAAAATTTCCCTAAATTAATTAAAAAAAACATTTTAATACAAGATAAAAATATAATAATAATACCACAAATTTCAATAATTTCTTTCATTGATTCACCTTCATATAAAATATCTCTTATTTCATATATTTTATCAAATTTTTTATTTGTAATGATTTTTTTTAAATCATTTTCTTTAATGTTAATTTTAATAAATGCATAAATGAAAGCAATGGAAAGCCCTATTATAATAATTTCAAAAAATTGTTGTATTCCAAAAATAATTTGAAATTTTCTTATAAATTCTGGTTCAATTCTATATCTAATATCTTTAATTTTTATATTTAAAGGTTTTATTATATCTCTATACCATTTATTATATGATAAATTATCTTCTTTAATTATTTTTATAAAAAATAATATAATACCAATAAATAAAAATATAAAAATAATTTCAAAAACTAATTTAGTTATATCTAAATGTGTTAATTTAGTTTTATATCTTAATAATTTTGCATTAAAAGATGATTTATAAAAATCTCCATAATCATAAGTTAAAATTGCAGAAATATGTTGTATTACTTCATATTCAAAATTTTGTAAAAAAAATTCTACAATAATAATATAAGAATATTCATTAATTAATCCTTTTTTAAAATTATCTGAATAATTTTTAGTAATATCTAATTCAAAATTATATCCACCATTTTTTTTATATGTTTTATATTTATTCCATTGAAAATATACATTTCCACTATCAGAAATATTAAAATAATCTTTATCTTCAAATTGTATTAAATTAATATATAAATTTTCTTCTTCTCTAATTGATACATTTTTATGAATATCATTTTCTCTTTTCGATTTTTTTTCTCTTCTCAAAGTAACTAATACTTTATTTCCAATTAAATAATTATATTTAAGGAATGCAAATCTCAAATCATTATCAGGAGTAAGATTTTCTTCAAATAAACTTGGAATTGCATCAAAAATAAAATTTCTAATATTTTCAATAGAATTAATTTGTTTAATAGAATTACTAATATTCCAAGAGAGAATATTTTTATTTTTAATATAATCAAAATTATATTTTGTAAATAAATTTTCATTTGTAGAATTAAATGCAGTCCCAATTGCATGAAGAATACGAAATTTCCAAGGAGATAAAATATTCATTAAATAAATTACTATGATAACTATTGTAAAACATAAATAAAAAAGTGCTTTAAAAAAAAATCTTCTATATTTATTTTCATAATAATATTTTATTTTTTCTCTGTCTTTTTCTGAGTCAAACAATATATTTCTCCTTGTAAATTCATAATCTTCATGATATTCTAAATCATATTTATCAAAATTTTTTAATTGAGTTATTTTTTTTAAGTAATTTTTCTCTTTTTCTTCTTTGTTAAAATCTCTTATTTCTTCTAATGACACTAAATTTGAACTGATTAATTGTCTTTTTTCTATTGTTTTTTTTCTAATTTTTTTTTTTCTTTCAATATTTATGATTATTTCTGGACATAAATAATTTTTTATTAAATTTCTTGAAAAATCACATTTAAATTCGCTATCATCATTATCATAATAGTAAATTAAATTATAATTATTATTATTATTTTCATCGTTACTTTTTATTATTTCTTTTTTTTTACAAGTAATGATGTTAATACATGTATTAATAATTTGATTATACCAATAAATAAATTTTGTAATAGGTCTCTGTTTAATTTCATTTAAGCTTATATTTTCTAAATCTTTAAAAGAAATTTTTTTTAAATATTCATTATTTGAAATTCCATAATTATGAATTAAAATAGCCAAAATAATTTTAATTATAATAAATTTAACAATAACAATAAGAATAATAAAATAACATATTGTCATTGCACCCCATTCATTATACATTCTATAAAAAATATCAGAGTTAATTATTCCTAAACAAAAAGCAAAATTTTGTTGAAATGACTCATTTAAACTATTAAATTCTATTATTCTTCTTCCATAATATAACCAAGAAAAAGTTGAAAAACCTAATAAAATTACTATTAAAAAAATAAAAAATGAAAATATATCACCAAATGCATATTTTATGGCTTTTATAAACATTTTTCCACGAAGTGATATTTTACTATATAATTCTATTAAATTTAAAAATAAGAAAAATAAAATTAATATTACTAAATCTTTATATATACTTAAAATTTTTCCTGCTTTAATTAATTTATTTTGAGATTCATTTGATATTATTATTGAATCTTTTTCTGATTCATCAAGTTTTTTATATAACTTTTTCATTTTAATTAAATAAATTATCCAAAATATAATTGCTAGAAATTGTAGAATTATTGTTAATAATTGTATTATAAAGAAAATATTATTGGTATATATTTGATAAAGAATTGTTATTTTCTTTGGTATAATAATTTTTATAGGTTTTTTTTTTTTTTTAACTATTTTTGATTTTTTTATTATGTTTCTAAATCCTTTTATTACTGGTACTAAGAATGAAGAACTTTCTCTTCTCATAATATTATTTTTATCATCCTCCAATTTTCTTTCTTGTTTTATTTTTATTTTTTCTATTTTAGTTTTTACTACAAAATATATTTTTCTAAAATAAAAAATAACATAAAATATATAAGAAACAACAAATAAAAGTTCAAAAAATAATCTAACTTCAAACCCTCTATTTTTATATAAATTTCTATTATTAATATATATTTTTATATTAATAGTAGAAATACCAATATCATAAATTTGATTAATAATAATAATTGAACAAAAACATTTTCTTTCAAAATTATAAACTGTAAAATCTCCAATAACAGCAGCAGTATTTGAATTAATGAAATTTTTTAAATTTTTTTCAAATTCATCACTAGTATTATTTACTGTATAATTTAATACAAATCCTCCTAATTTTAAATATGAATTTTCTTTATCAAAAATGAAATCATTTGAAAAATTTGTATTATTTTCATTATTTTTATTAAATTTTGAATTAGTATTAATTGTTTTTAAAGACCATTTTAATTCATTTAATTTATTATTAATTAAAGGATTAATTGGATATTTTAAAACTAATTTCATTTTCCTTTGTGTTATTCTGTAATTACTTACTAATTGATATTTATTACCTAATAACCAATAATTATTATTTATTAAGTTTTGAGTTATATTTTTTTGTATTTGTAAATAATAATTTGTTATATTTGAAATAAATAAATAATCTTTATTTTTTAACTCTTTAAAACCAAATGTTGTTTTTAGTCTTTTCTTTATTTTATAACGCTTCTCAATTTCAAATTGCATAAAAACTGAAATTGAAAAAAAAAACATACATAATAATAAAAATAAATTATTCCAAAAATTTATTTTTTTATTTATAAGGGTTAAAATAAAAATATCCAATTTTCTTTTTTTTTCTTCTTTATTTTCTTTACTTTCAGTTCTATTAATTGAATCTAATGTCATTTGAGTAAACTTGGTATTTATTTTTTGTATATTATTTGTTTGATTTAAATTTTTTGAATTTGTTTTTAAATTTCTTATTGAGCCTGATTTTAAATCTTCTTCAGTATTTGAATTATTTGAAGTATATTCTGCATTTTCTGTCATTATTTTTGTATTACTTAAATTTAATTTATAAAATTAATTATAATTCTATTTAATAAAGGATTTCATAACCTAAAATAGAATAATAAAAAACAATATTAAAAATATAAAATCATAATAAAATAATAAGGTTTAAATTTTTTATTTTTTATCAATTAATTTTTGATTCATATCAATGTTTAATGAAAAGAATATATAAATTACTTTTATTAAAATTTATTCTCTCTTGGTATTTATAAAATTATTTAAAATAATATTTTCTAATTTGTGTATATTCAATAATTTATAATTTTTTAAATAAATATTGTTTATATTTAATATATCCTGAATATTCCAAATAATTTATTTAGGATTTAAAAAATTATAAATTAAAAAATTATAATTAATAATTGATAAAATTTTTATTTATGATTTTTTAAAAAAATAAACACACAAAAAAAAAATTTAAATATATTATTATGCTTGAAAAAAAGAATACTAATAAGAAATTATCATTTATTAAGGAAATTAAACAAAACAATTCAACAAATAATATAATAACATCAATGTCAATTTTCCCTTCAGGGAATATCATATCAGTTTCAACGAACAAAGTAATTACTATATACAATAATAATTTTAATATATTACAAAATATTCAAAATTCCCATAATGATAAAATAAATTATGTAAATATCAAAGATGAAAATAATTTTGTTACATGTTCATGTGATAAATGTATTAAAACTTGGATTAAAGAAGAAGAAAAATTCAAATTAAACAAAATAATATTAAATGCTCATATAAGTCAAATAAATAAAGTTATCTATTTTAATGAAAATATTATTTCATGTTCAAATGATAATACAGTGAAATTATGGGAAGAAAACATTAATAATAATAATTATCAATTAAATTTAATTTTAAATCATTTAAAAAGTGTTTGTTCTATTTTATTAATCAAAGAAAATAATATTTTTATATCTTCAGGATTAAATGGAACAAGATTTTATAATTTAAATAATTTTGAATTAATATTTGAAATAAAAGAAACTTGGTGTGGTGCATGGAATGCATTATGTAAAATTGATAATGATAAAATAATTGTTCAAGAAGAACAAAATTTATTATTAAATATTATTTCAATTTCAGAAAAAAAAATAATTAATAAAATTAAATGTAATTATATTAGTTTAGGAATAATATCAATTGTAGATAAAGGAATAATTTTAGTTGGTGTTAATACAAATATTATTGTTTATAATAATAAAAATAATTACAAATTTTTACAATATATAGAGAATGCACATGATAATTATATTATAGGATTTCAACAATTAAAAAATGGATTAATTGCATCTTATTCATTTGATGAATCTATAAAAATTTGGGTATTTAATTAAAATTATTTAGTTAAATTTTATTTTTTTTAATAAAAAATTTAAATTAAAATGTACAACGATTCTACAGAGAATTATTTAGATATAAAAGCTCATAAAAACTTATTCAAACAAAATAAAAATGTATATTTTATTTAAATTTATTGAAGAATAATTGCTTAGTAAGTGAATATTTTTATAGTACATTATCAAGAAAAGAAATTGAAGAAATGAAAAATAAAAATGTAAATAAAAAAAATCTTAAAATACATCAAATTAATATTATTAATAAACTAGTCAATGTATTTTTTATTTATTATTTTTAGAGTAAAATGAATAAATCATATGCTAACAAAATGGTTTTTCTATTAAATCAAAAAAATATACAAAATTATAATCAATCAAGAAATCAATTAAAAAAAGCTAAATTAAAATATGATGAAAAAAAAAATTTATATTTAAGTTTACCTAAATTAAAATCAATTAATAATTCTGAAAATGAAATTATTGTAGAAGATAATAAAAATATTTTATTAAATAAATTAAATTTTTCTTTGGAAAAAGATAAAGAAAAAGAGATGGAAATTGAAAAAAGAAATAAATATAAATATAATTTCAATTATAAATCAAATAGTACAAAAAATATTTTCACAAAACATTCAATAAATAATATAGAATATTTATCACCATTAAATGATTTATCATTAAATCAAATAGACTTTAATAATCTAAAAATGAAAATTAGGCGTTTAAAACAATTAAAAAAAAGAATAAATCCAGATAATGTGTTTAAAACAATAGATAATAAAAATTTATATTTTTATCATAAAAATAAAAAAGAAGATAATAATAAAACTATTCAAGAAAATCGTATTTTAAAAGAAGAATCAAAAAATAATATGGAAAAAATAAGAAAAGGGTTAATAATATTAAATGAATTGGCAAAAGAATCTTCTTCATTAGATTCAAAAAGAAATCCACTTAGAAGAAAAACTACATTAAAAAGAATATTTTCATTTAATTCTAAAATATAAACAAAAAAAACAATTATTTAATTATATATTTTAAATTAAAAACTAATAATCATATTTTTAAAAAATAAAAAATCTAATCTTTTATTTTTGAATAAATAATTTTTAAATGTAATCCAAAAAAAAGAGAAGCAGAAAAAAATAAAATAGGAATAATATAAGGAGAAACTTCAATTCTTTTTTCAAATTCCAAAGGCATTAAAAATGAATTTGCAATAAAAGCAAAAATACAAGGAAATATTGTTAATATAATTAACCAAATTTTTCCTTTAAAAATAGGATATAATGATATAGTATGTAATATTGCAAAACAAATAACTGGAATAAAAAGTATATAACAAGGAATAAATAAAATTAACCAAGAACTTCCATTTTTTGGATCATCTAATTTTTCTCCTATTTGCTTAAAAAAAATAATAAATAAAAATCCAAAAAAAAATTTATTCAAAAAGAATGTAATATTCATACATAAATTTGAATATAAACTTCTATTTTTTTCACTTTTTATTTTTATTTCTCTAAGTTTATCAATTAAAGGGTATTTTTGAATATAATAATTTAGTTTTTTTGTTTTTCTTTTACATCTTTTTTTTATTTTTGTTTTTATTAAAATATAAAAACTATGACAAATTGTAACACCATAAAAAAGAGATGAAGAAATAGAAAACATGATTTCAAATTTTGTCTTTTGAAAAACAACAATTTTAAGAAAAATTGGTAATAAAAATAAAATAGTTCCTTCTAAACCAATTTCAAATATATTATGTTTATAATATTTCATTCTTAATTTTAATTTTTTAGTAAAAGCATGAATATTTTCATCAGTAGCATATTTTAAATTTGGTTTACTTTGATTTAATATATGAATGAATAATTTTTTAATATGTTTTTTTCTATATTTATAAATAATTAATATAGCAATAGATAAAATACAAGTTATTAAAGAAGGAATTGATAAAATCCAAACAAGTGTTTTTTTTGATTGTTTTTTAAAAGCATTTGTACAACTCATTGCTATTAATAGACTTTGAATATCAATTTCCATTAATATAAAAATGCATACATATATCATTATAAGTCTTTTATTATCTATGTAAAAATTTTTATAAATTAAATCAAGTTTATCTGTTATTTCTTTTATTACATTTTCATTATTTTGTTCAAAAAAATTTTGTTTTTCGAACATTACTTCTGTCAAACTATATAAAGTAAATTAATATTTATTAGATTACGGTTTTTCAGAGTTTTGAATTATTTTATGTAAGAAAATATTTTGATTTTTTATATTATAATATACTGATTTTGAACATTGATTTAAATTCATTATGTCATTTGTTGAAAGGTAATTTGAAATTTTTTGAGTAATTTTTTTATCTTTAATTAAATCTTCTAAATTTTTTGCCATTACAGATTTATTTTTTTAAATTATTTGGGATAAAAATATATTGCATTAATAAAAAAATCCTCTTTTTTTTATTGATAAATAATAAATAAAAAAAAATATTATTTTTTTTTCAATAAATTTAAAATATATTGATATAAATAACTATTATTATAAATTTTTTAATCAACTATCATATAAAAGATATTATTATTAAATAATTATATATTTTATATAAAAATAAATAATAAAAAAAATAAATTTTATTTTAAAATATTTTCAATATTATGAAAAAATGTTTTCATAAAATCAATATTTTCCAAAAATAGAATATGAGCAGTTCTCCCAATAAAAGTATCAAAATTTTTTTCTTGAATAACAAAATTAACATCAACTCTTTTTAAAGTATTATTAGTAATTTTAGATAAAATATTAAAAGCCATATTTCTATAATTTTCAGTTTTAATATCTTTTTGATTTGAATTATTACTTATTTCAATTCTAGAACTTTCATAAGGTGAATAATTATCTTGATGACTAGATAATAAATAAACATAATTAAACCAATTTAAACCTTCAAATTCTGAAATTTTATATAAACAAGTTTCTTGAAGATTCTCATTATCATTTTGTAATAATTGTTCTAAACTTTTTGAACCTTTCCATCTTTTTAAAAACCACATTCCAGTTTTTATTAATTTACTATCTGAAAAAGCATAACCTAAATGAGGAGAAGATAATGATATATATAAACAAAATTTATCTTTATATTCTTTTAAATAAGGTAAGGCACATCTTATAATAACTCCTCCTATTGAATGACCAATAAATGATATTTTTTTAAATATTAATCCATTATCCCATTCTTTTATATATTTTTCAACTTCTGATGCTAAATTTTTTCCCATTTGAAATAAATCATTTCCTGTATCATCTTGATTAGAAATTGATGATAAAAATACTATTGATGGATTTATTAAAGCTATTTCATTTTTTATTATTCTCATGTCATTTGAATTTCCTTCAAATCCATGTACTAATATTATTAAATGAAGTCCTAATATTTGATTGTTTCTATAACTTTTTAAATTTTGGATATTTTTTAAATCTAAATTATCTTTTAATTGTTCTTGTTCTCTGTCTATTAAAATATTTGAATCTAATAATGTTTTTTTATCTACATTTTGATTTATATTTTTTATATATGTTTCTTCGAATATTATTGGGAAATTTGAAGGGTTTATTTTAAAATTTGAAATTTCTATTATTGGTCTTTTATATATTTTTATTAAATTTTCCCTTTTTTCTATTGCGTTTGACATATTTAAATTTTGTAAATTGTTTTCAACTGGGAATAATAAACTATATACATCTGTTATATTTATTTTTGCTTTTTCTACGAATTTAAATAAACCTTCTTTTAATTCTTTTTGAAAATCTAATTTAAAAATAAAATTTGTTGAAAGAGGAAAATTTCTTATTAATTCTATGTATTTATGCCAAATATATTCTATTTGTGTACTAATATAATTTATTTCTTTAAATATTCTAAAACCAATATAATCTTTTGAAGTATTTTTTATTCTTTTTGATAAATTTTGTATTTGAGAAAAAATTTCGTTTAAATCTTCTTCATTATTTAATTTTATTTTTTCTTCTTTTTCATCTGTAAAAATTAATAATGGTTCTGTATTAATTAAATTTGAAAATTCTGCTTTCATATTTTCATCAATTAATTTATTTGTTAATTTATTTAATTTCTTTTTTAAATAAACATATGATGATATTAAATTTAAAACATATTTATTATACAAATTATCAATTACATCATTTGGAATATTTGTTGGAATTTCAGTATTTTCATCATAAAAAAAATTAATTAAATTAGTGAATTTATTATTATCTAATAAATCTAATTTTTCATCTTTTTCATTTTTTTTGTTATCACTTTTTTCTTGAGGAGATTCAATTGCAAAAGGGAAAAAATTTTTCGAAATTCTTATTTTAAAATCAGATAAAACTCTATGAATAGAAACATTTAATAAACTAGAAAAATTATCATAATAAACAATTGGTGCATAACTTTCTATATAATTTTTTGAAATTCCTTCATTGATAATATTAACATTAACTAAATGTAATTTTTTAAATTTAAGTCCTTTTATAAAATTACTAACATTAGAACTATTATTAAAATCAGAAAATTCAATATAAAATCTAATATTTATTTCAATATCATTTAAATTAATATTAGATGGAATTTCTAATCTAAAATAACAAAATTCATCTAATTCTATTTCTTCATCAGCATATCTTATAATAAAACTTTTAGTAATATATTCAATATTATTTTCAAGAATTTTAGGATTTATAATACAATGTGCTCTTATTGTTTCTTCATCTGTTTGAGACATATTTTCTAAAACTTTTGATTCTGTAAAATAATAAGGTACTGCATGATATTTTTTATTATTATAATTTGTAAATATTTTTGTTTTGATATTATATATTCCTTGATTTACTATGTCAATATTTTTATATGTGTGATAATGGATTACAAAATCATATAAGTAATTTATTGACATTTGTTTTTAATTTATTTTTATATTGTTTATTATATTTTTTGTAATTATTTTAATAATAAAATTGGTTTTAAATTTAATGACTGATAAAATAAATGATAATTATAAAAATTCTCAATTTGTAATTAAAAATTTAGTTGATTATATTGATTCCTGTAAAGAAATAAATATTAATAAAGAAAATTGTGTAAATTATTTATATGAAAGTACAAATTATAATATTAATGAAGAGGAATTAAATAATATATTTGATTTTACATTTGGAAAAAAGGAAACAATAAATAAACAAGATGCTTTAAATAAATTATCATCTTTATTTCAGGATGAAGAAAATAAAAAACAAAAGAAATCAAAAATTTCAAAGAGTAATAATAATAATAATGTTAAAGGATTAGTATTTCCAAAAAATAAAATCTCAATACCTACAATTAGTATACCAATACATAATATAAATAATAAAAAAGAATATAAAAATGAAATACTATTTGATAATAAAAATATTATTAGAACTCAAAATAAAAAACCATTAGCAGCAGATAGAATAATGATAAATAAATTAAATACTCCTTCAAATAATAATAAAATTGTTGACAAAATTAATAGTTTTAAAAATGAATTTTTTGCTTTTAAAATTCCTCCTTCAAATAATTCACCAACCCCTTTACCCATTAATATTAAACCTTTAGTTTATGAAAATGAAAATAAAAGTTATAATAATGATTATGAAAATAATGACAAAAAAAAATATAGAGAAGAATTTGCTATTAAAGATTATAATTTGAATGATGTAAAACAAAGAAAAGAATATATTAATGATATTAAAGGAAAATTAAAAAATTTTGTTAATGATAGAAATGAAAGAGATAATAATTTTAAAGATGACATTAATATTTTTAATAATATTAATGAAATGATTGAAAAATTAAAATCAAAAAAAAAGAGTAAAAATTAGATAAATATTTATTATTATTTGTTATTTAATTTATTTTTTCATTGAATTAAAATTTAATAAAAATTTTTATTTTTAAAAAAGCTTTTTAAAAAATAAATTTAAATTTATTTAAGTTTAAATTTCATTTTCTTTTTTCCACTCTTCTAAAATATTTTTTTGTTCATCCCAATTTTTCAACAAAGCATCATATTGTTTTTTTCTTTTGTCAAGATAATTAATTCCTTCATCTAATTCTTTTTCTAATCCATTTAACTGTTCAATTTTCTTTTCAATATTTTCCCTTAATTTACAATATTCAATATATTTATCATATTTTTCAATAAAATTAAGTTTAATTTTTCTTTTTAAATAATACTCTTCTTTATCTTCTTCTTCATCATAAATATAAACATATAATTCTAAATAAAATTCTCTTACATCATCATCTTTTATTTTTTGACAAACATCAAAATAATTATAAGAATTTAAAGAAAGCATCCATAAAAATGGATTTTTTAAAATATTCATTTGTCCAAGTCTCTCATTATGATTACCTTTTCTTTTTTCAATTCTTTCTTGACTAATTCTTTCAAAAATTGGTTCTTCAATTTTATTTTCATCTTCTGAATTATTTGTTTTTGTAACATTTAATTGTGTTTTGAATGACTGTTTTAATACATCAAATCTTTCCTTTTCAATTATATGATTATAAAATTCAGATAAAATTATTTTATTAATTGGTTCTAATGAATCATTTTCTCTTCTTAAAAATTTATGATATGCGTAATCATATTTCTGATTAATGCTTGATAATTTATCTTTAATATCACTTAAAGTTTGTTCAAAAATTTTAAAAAAGATTTTATGTTTTTCAATAATATTAACTCTGTGCTCTCTAAAAAATTTTAATAAATCTTGAAAGCTATCTATTTTTTCGATTTTTTGAATTCTTTCATTTGATTCTTTATTTCTATGTTTTAATTCTGCAATTGCTTGATTTACAAATTCTTTAACAGGAGGAAACATTAAAGTAATTTCTGCTTTTTCTTCAGGACTTAAAAATTTAAATACATCTAATTGTTCAAAAGAATTTTTTAAAAAATCTTTTTCTTTCATTTTAGCTATAAAATCAATTTTATTTTCTGAGTTTTCATCAACTAATTTATTATATCCTAAAAATAAATTTCTTAATTCATCTAATTTTTCTTTTGTTTCTTTTTTATTACTTAATCTAGTCCAAATTTTAGGAAAAATAATAGGATAATTTTCAAATTTTAATATTTCTTCTTTAGAAAATTTATCAGGTTCTTCAAGTAAATAATCTTTAATTTTTTCATTTTCATTTAAAAGATATTTATTATTAAAATAAAATGAATTTGCTTTTTCAAATTTTTCTTTTTCAAAAAATATATCTTTTACATTTATTTTTTCATTTTGGAAAATATGTTGTAAAATATACATTATTGAAGAATTTTTTGGTAAATCATATTCTAATATTTCTTGATCCCAAGATTCTTTATTTAATTCATATAAATTGAAAAATAAATGAAGATATAATGAAATATTATTTGAATTTGTATTAATTTCTTCATCTTCATTTTCATCTTTTTCTTCCTTTTCTTCTTTTTTTGTTATCATTATTAAATTTTTTTCATAATCTAAAACTAATTTATTACATTTTGAATTATCTCTTATTTTTCTAATTAATTTTTTATCATTACTTATAAAAATTGAATATAAAGTTGACCATATTATATATTTATAATATAAAGAATATAAAGTGTCATTTACTTTTACAGAAGTTAATTGTGGAACAATTAAATCAGTTTTATTTTTATTTTCTTCATTTATTATTTCATTTTTTTCAATGTTAGAACCTTCAAGTTCATAAGGTTGATGGATTTTTTCTACAACTTTATTCCAAAATTCTCTGATTTTATCTTCAGTAAGTAATTTACCTAAATTATTAAGATCTATAGTATTTTTAGATTTTCTTTTTTTATGAATATAATAACCAAGATAAATATCAAGATCATCTTCATCATCAGGTAAATAAAAATATTTAATAACTAAATCATATATTTCTCCTGTTAATTTATTAAATTTTTCTTGTTCTTTTTTACATTTTTCACATCTTTCATTTAAAAGATAACATTTACTAATAGATAAACAAGGAAGTGTATTATTAAAATTTTTATTATATTTTGATAACACACTTGGTATTATAAAGAAATCTTTTTGTCTTATATTTTCTAATTGATCTAAGAAACATTCTTTAGTAAATCTTGGGATTCTATTTTTATTAAATTTATTTGTGTCTGGTTTATCTCTTCTATCTGGATAATATGAATCTATTTTTGAATCAAAGTAATAATAATATTTATCAAAGAGATTTGGTTTAAAAAATGCATTATTTTTTGATCTGAAATTATGCTTAAATGTTGTTAAAAATCCACTTTTCCATTTTATATCTTTTATATTAATATCTTCTTGTTTTTGTACTTTATTTTCATTTTCAATATTATTTATTTTCTTTTCTAATTTATGTTTATTTTTTTTCTCTTTTACTTTTTCTATAAAATCAAATTCAGTATTAAATAAATTTCCAATATAAATTATAATTTTATGATATATTGATATTTCATCAGTTAAATTTATATTATCATCTGAGTTATTATTTTGTATATTATTACTTTCATTTTTTACTTTTGTTAAAGGCTCTTCAATTTCATTTCCTCCAGTAAACTTTTCAAGTTGATTTAAGAAATTTCTATTTACTATTGTTTTAGAACCATAATCAATAATTTCATTTTCATATATTTCAAGATTTTTTTGATATTCATCCATATATTTATATAATTTCTTTTGATATTTTTTACAAACATCTTTAAAAATTTTTAATTTCTCTGTTAAAATTTTAAGAATTGTTGCTAAAATATTATAATTAGTTGAATCATTTCCTAAATTTTTTACTTGTCTACTTTTAACTTCATGATAACCTTCAATTAAAATAGAATAAAAGAAATTTAATAATACTAAATAATTTATTGTAGTAAAGAAGAATAAAAATAAAGGATTAAAAGACTCATCATTAATATAAGATACATCATAAGGTCTAATTTTCCCAGCTAAAATAACAAAAACATCTAATAAACCTGATCCAATAGTTTGAAAAGTTTTTAAATCTTGTGAAAATAATCCATAACCAAAGAAGACAAATCCTAAATTAATTATTAATAAAAATAATAAATATAAAATAATTGTTAATTTTTGTTTTTCAAAAATTGCAAAAACTAAATAAATTGATTTTGAAAATTTTAAATATTGAATTAATCTGACAAAAATAATAAATAAATTTATTGCTGTCCAATTAATATATCTTGAATATAATTTATATAAATGATTTACTCTAAATAAATTAAAGTCATATTCTCCACTTTTTTTAGGAAAAAGTTGATTTAAATCTAATTTATTTGTTGCATTTATTATATAAAACCATAAAATAAACATAGATAAAGAAATTGCAGATGAAAATAAATCTAAGAAATTAAACATATCTTCTGTGATATAACTTATAATTGAAGTAATAATAAACCAACATAAAATTAATGTTTTCCAAACAAAATTAATTAAAGAAAACAAAATAATTTTAATAATTAAAAAGAAACCTTTTTCATTTTGATAATTACTAACATTAAACTGATAAAATTTATTAATTAAAGGTGAATCTTTATAAATTTCATAACCTCCTGAATTATAATATGAATTGAGCATTTGTTCTCTAATTAATAACCAAATAGAATATAAGATTTTAAAAAAGAAATAAAAAAATAAAATGTAACAAACAATAGTAATAATAGTAATATTAAAGTCATTATAAGTAATAAATCTATTAACTGGAATAATATTAGCAAATAATTCTTTTCTCATAGCACCAGAAGGATGATAAAATACATTAATAACAAAATAAATAATAAAATCATAATTTTGACTAACAATAAAAAAATCAAGACTAGTTCTCCCAAGATTTGATCGAGAAATAATATTAATATTGTTTTCAAAATCTTTATTATTATCTATATCTATATAAGGACAAATTTCATAACTAAATTCAACATATCCACTACATGAATTTATAGTATGATTTTCCCCTTCTTTATAATATTTTATATTTGAGCTACTTCCCTTTTCAAAAATATCACTAAATAATTCATATTTATAAGGACATTTTTTATCTTTTAAAAATCCAGATCCTCCTTTTGTTCTAATTGGATAAAATTTATTTTCATAATTATGTTCATTTTCTATAAAATTATATAATCTTGATGTAATTCTAAAATATGGTTCTTTTGGATATTCTTCACTATATGATTTATAAAAAGTATATCCTGGAATAAATTCTTTATTTATTGTTGAGTTATTTGAACAATCATATATTGTAGTAAAAAATTTTTTTGGAAAACTTTCTTTCATTTCACTTTGAGTTTTAGAATCATTTTTAAAGTCTGAAAAATATTTATCTAAAACATGTGAATATGCATAATATTGAATTTTTTCTCTATTATTTAATCTTAATTGTGTATAAACCATTACAATTGACATTACTATAAATATTATATATAATAGTGCATCTGTTAATGTATCAAAGTCTTTTGATGCATTTAATTTTAATTCTTCTACATAATCTTTTAATATATTTTTTCTTATTATTTTAAAATTATTCTCTTTTTTTCTTTCAAAATCTTCTAAATTTGTTAAATTTTTTTTAAAAAAACTTAAACAATCTAAATTTGTTAAATTATATTTTATTATTTTGAGATAATTTTTTTTTGCCATTTTTGACATCATTTCAACACCTGTTTCTTCTACTTTTTCTTTTTCTTTTTCTTTTTCCTTTTCATTTTCAATAATCTTCCCTTCTTCTTTTTCTTTTTTTTCTTTTCTTTTTCTTTCTTCTTCTTTAATTATATCTTCAGGATCTCTACACAAAAGTAAATTTTTTAGTTTTTCATATAAATTAAGAGCAGATTCAATAGTCATCATAAATACAGCATCATTAAGCATTTGTTTTTTATTTTTAACATCTTTAAAAGTACTTATAATTAAACAAAGGAAAACATTACATAAAATAATATTAAAAACAATGAAAAAAACAGCAAGTAAATAAGGAGTAATAAAAGCACTTTCTCCAATATATTCAAAGTCAAAATCATAATAAAAAATACCCATAAATAACATATAAACAGAAAGAAATGCTTGTCCTAATGTATAATATGAATGAGTATATCCACCAAATACTCCATGAAACATAAAAAATAATCCTATTATAATTACAAATATTAAAAAGAATAAAGAAAATAATTCAATTGATGCTTTTGAAAAAGTATCAAAAACTATTCCCAAAGCAGGAAATGATCTATAGAAAAATATAAGTAATTTTACAAATAAAAGAAACATACATATTGAAGTATAATGTCTATAATTTCTAATATCTCTTCCTATTTTTATCCATTTTACAAAATCAGTTTCTTCTTCGCAAACAATAGGAAAAACGGCCTTTCTAAATAAAATTGAACTATAAAACCAAATAATTGATACAATTGCTAAAATTGAAGTAATTATATCTATAAAATCTGAAGCTTCAAATGTATTTATTCTTAATTTAAAGAAGTTAGTTATATGATTTGTAAATAATCTTATTACTCTAAAAGTATCATAAATTACTGATAATAAGTAAAAAATATTTAATATTATTAATGCAATTCTTATTTTCCCTTTATTTAAAAACATTTTTATTCCTTCAAAACTTCTTGAATATTCAATTTTTCCAATTGTATCTAATTTAAATTTTACTCTTTCTATTAAAGCAATTTCATAATCATTATTATATAACATTAAATTAATATATAATTCTGTTATTGATTCTTTCATTATACTCTCAAATCTTGAATTAATTTGATCACTTGCATTTTCTTTAAATCTAGGATCAAAAAATATTTGATATGTATCTTTTTCTAATGAATCATCTGATTTTGGTATTGGAAAATCTTTAGTTTTATCAATTTTTGGTTTTTGACCAAAATATCCTGATGTAGTTTGAAATAGTTTATTACCATTTGGGTCTTTTTTTCCTATTTTAAAATTTAATGTCATTCCACTAAAAATATTTGAATTAACTACATAATAATAATTTAAATGTTCATGTGGTTTATTATCTAATTCTGTAAAATCCAATTGTGTATGAGTTAAAGTATAATTATAAGTATTATTACTATTAAATATTTGTTCAATAAAATTGGTTTTTATAAAATTTGTAACCAAATCTTTACTATATAATAAATCTAAATCATCATACTTAAATAAATTATATAAATTTTGTCTTTGAATATAAAAAATTTGTTGTGGCATATAAAACAAGAAATTAATTAAAAATAAAATAGTACTAAGTAAAACAATGAAAAAAACCATCATATTAGAACTTATAATCTCTTCATTTGATTTTTCTTTTTTTTCACAAAATAAAGTAATATCATCAAAATAAAATAATTCTTTAGATAATTTATTACTACTATTATTAATATTTGTGATAAATTTATACATTTTTTCTCCAATATTTGTTTCTGTAACTCCATATTTTTCAATTATTCTTAAAACATTAATTGAAGGAATAAATTCAATTAATTGACCTTCATATCCAAAAAATATTGAATAAAAACTATTATTATCATATTGAATTGTTTCTAAATCATCTTGAAAAATATCAGTTACTATTTTATTATGTCTTTTATTTAATTCAACATCACTTTCAAAAATTTTTGCTAATTCTTCAAAATTTAATTGATCATTTAATTGATTATATTTTTCATCAAGTCTATTTATAAAATCATTCATTGGTCCATTTATTAATTTAGGATTTTTTTGGTTTATAAAACCAGTGAAAGCAAGTTCTAAGAAATTAAAACCAGAATCATTTTCTACTTTATATTCAATATACTTTTTTTTTTCTTCTAATTGATTATTATTTAAATCATTTATTCCGATATTTGTTTTTATTTCATTTTCTTTATCATCTATATTAGTTTCTTTTTCTAAAACAATTTCATTTTTATGATAAGGTTGTAAAATTTTTATTCCAGAATTTTTAAATAATGATTTCACATCAATACTATTTTTTTTTAAATCATTATAATAGTCACTATCTTCATTTATTCTTACAATTGTAAATAAAAGTTGCTCATCTGTATATACTTTATCAAAATTATATAAATCTGTTAATCTTCTTATATTAACTGAATTTGAAACTCCCATTGCATCAAAATATAATTTTAAAAATTCTTCTCTTATTAATACTTTCTTCCAATGAAGTTCTGAATGTTGCTTTGAATCTTCTTGCATTTTTAATGTATATATTATTTTTTTTTATTTTTTTAAAATTTAGGTTTTTTTACTATTTTAATTTCTAAGATTTTTTTATTTATTTTAATTATAATAATTTAATTTTTTTTTTATTAAAAATAAATAATATTTTAATTTTATTATTCTTTTGGGATAATATTTGTTAAATAATATAATATCATTTCACTTTGAGAAAGAGCTTTTTCCAAATTATTTTTTTCTGTAAAATTAATTATATCTGGAATCATTTCTTGTTTTATATGAGATAATAAATAAATATAATCAACATCTCTATATACAACTGGTAATTCAATATCTAATTTTTTATCTTTTTTATATATAAAATTATTTAATAAATTAGTAGTTTGTTGTTTAAATTCAATAGGAACAGGAAGTGGATTTGATATTATTACAGATTCTTTTTTTTGATTTGAATTTTGTTCGTTTTTATTTTGCTGATTATTATTTGTGTTTACTTTATTATTATTATTATTGATGTTATGAGAATTTTTTTTTGTGTTATTATTAGAAATATTTGCTTGAGGATTTCCTTTTAATTCAGATAACATTTTTTCAATTTCTAATTCTTCTTTATCTATTTTTTTAACTACTTTTTTTCTTTGAGGAAGTATAGATTGATTCTTTGGTTTAGGTGGTGTATATCTATAACTATAATTATTGTTATATTGTTGTTGAACTTGTTTTTGATATTCAATTAATTTAGGATCTATTTTTTGTTGATTTAGATTATTATAATTATTAAAACCACCAAAATCATTTTGTTGGTTGAAATTACCAAATTGATTTTTCAATAAATTATTATTTTGTTGATTTTGGTTATAATGATTATTATTGTTGTTATTATTGTTATTATTAGTGTTATTATTATTGTTGTTATTAATTTTGTTATTATTGTTATTATTAGTGTTATTATTATTGTTGTTATTATTGTTATTATTAGTATTATTATTATTATTATTATTGTTGTTATTATTGCTATTATATTGTTCATATGGATTTTGTTTATTTGTGTTAAATTGAGAAATATTAGAATTTTTATTAATTTCTTTTTGTTGATTTTTTATTGCTTTACTAAAAGAATTTGTTAATTTAGAATATGGATTATTTACCTTATTATCAATATAATTTGTTCCTATTACTTTTCCAGTTTTTGAGTTATCACTATTATTATCTTTATTTTCTAATTTTTTATTGTTTAGATTATTTAAATTATAATTATTTACTTTAGGCATAAATATTGTTTTATTATTATTTCCATCAGAAACTAAAACAGTTAATTTTTTAATTAAATTAAAATCATTTTTATTTCCAGATTGATTTTGAGTACTAATATTTCTATTTATCAGAACAGAACTAAAAATAGATTTTTTATTAAAATTTAAAGTATTATTATTATTTGCATTATTATTATTCCCTAATAAATCATTACATATTTGACTATCAGTTCTAAATTCAACAGGTTCATCTTTTTCATTTTTAATATCATTAGAAAGTTCTTCAATTTCTTTTTCAATTCCAGTTTTAGGTTTAGTTTCAAAATCATTTTTAGCAGTAATAATTTGAATACATCTATATTTACATAAAGTTTGAAATTTTTGTATATTTTCATCTTTTTCTTTCCAACAATCAATTAAATCAGTCATATCTGCAATTAATCTATAAACTGCAATTAATTGTAAATAATTAGAAAATTCATTTTGCATTATTTTATCATTAAAATCTTCTTCAGCTGATTCGAAAGATTTTTCTATAAATGATATAAAATCTTCATATTTACATAATTTATCAGCATTAAAATTTAATGATATTTGTTTTGATTTTTCTAATCCACAAATTGAATTTAAAAAATCTTCTGATTGTTGTTTTATTTCTAATGTTGATTGTGATAAATCATATATTTTTTTTATTATGAATTTTCTTAATAAAATATTTAAATCAGGACTAAATTCTGATATTGCTTTTCCATGTACTATATAATAATATTTATATTTTTCTAAAAGTTGATTTGGGGATAATTTATTTTTTTCTGGTTTATTATTTTGAGTATTATCTTCCATTTTTTTATTTTTTTATTAAATTATTGTATTGTTATATTATAATTTTAAATTATATATATATATTTTTTATTTTTTATATTTTTTTTTTTATTTTTATAAATCATTGAAAAATGCTTTTCTTCTTTCAGTTTCTATTAAATTATTGAATTTTCTTTTTTTACCTAAAGTTTTTATTTTTTTTGATTTCTTTTTTTTCTTTGATGAATCACTACTCATACTTGAATCATCATCTGAATTTTCATCTTTATCATTATTTTTTTCTTCATTATCACTTTCAATTAAATTAATATCATTATTTAATTTTACATTGTATTCATTTACTTTACTTTCTTCTTTTTTATATTTATCATTTTTTTCACTTTCTTCATTTTCATTTTCTTCATTTTCTTCTTCTTCTTCTTCTTCTTCATCTTCATTTTCTTCATCATCAATAATTTCATCACTAATATCAGGAATATCATCTTCATTAATTTTTCTATTTTTCAAATTTATATTTCCTTTAACTTCATTTTTATTATTCTTTATTTTTTTCTTACTAATATTATTTTCCTCACTTTTATTATCACTTTCTTTTTCCTCATCATTACTATTATCCTCATCACTATTAAAATCATCATCACTATCATCACTTTCATTATCAATACTTTCATTCTCATTTTTATCTGCATCACTTTGACTATTAAAACTCTCATTAAAATCTTCTTCTTTTAAATCCTTATAAATTTTACTAAAATTAACATTTCTACAATCATAAACTTTAACAAAAGAAATATTACAACAAGCACAAATAAAAAAATGATCTTTACTAACAGAAACACAATTAACTTCATTAAATTCTTCATTATCAATATTAACTTTTTCCTTATCACAAATAATTCCTCTAACACCTTTAGGATTAACACTACAAATCCTAACACCGCCATCTTCACATCCACTAATAATTAAATTTTCATCATATTTTTCCATACATAAAACACTTTGTGGATGACCTTTAATTCTATCCTTAAAATCACCAAACCAACCCCAATTAAAAATTTCAATATAACCTTCATTTGTAGATGCCAAAATATTATTTGAATTTTTTACTATTTCCAATGAGTTTATTTCTTCTTCTATACAATCTGATAAGGCAAATATTTTTTTTTGTCTTATATCATATACTCCTAATGTTCCATCTATACTTGATGATAATATGAAATTGTCTTTTAATTCTGTGTGAACTATATCTGTTATTTCTTCACTTTGTTCTAAATATGATTTTATTATTTTATCTGTTCTTATATCTTTTATTGTTATTTTTCCTGATGTGTCTCCATATGTATATAAGTTTTCATTTAGGAATATACATTTTGATATTGAATTATTTTCTTTGTTTTGTGTATTTATGTTGAAGGTTTTTATTTTTTTTTCGTTTTTTAATATTGTTATATCACCTTTTGATGAACCTGATATTGTCATATCTGAAATGTTGTCTATTGAAAATATTGAGTTTTCTTCTTCTTCTTTATATAATTGAAGTGTTTTTGTTAATTTTGGATTGGAGTTTTCATTTAGAGTATAATAATGAATTGCTCCTGATATGTCTGATATTGATAATATGTTTTCTGTTATAAATTGCATATCATATATTCTTTTATTGTTATTTGATATTGTTTTTTCTGGTAAAAAATGAACATTTTTATTCATTTTATAAAGAATATTATTTTAAAAACATTCTTTATATTATTATTATTGAAATATATATATTTATTTTATTTAATTATCATTTATATAAAATATTTTATATTTTCTTTTTTGAATGGGAAAGAAAATTCGTGATAAGAAAAAAAAAGAAAAACCAAAAAGAAAAAAAATCGACTCAACAAAAAAGACTCAAAAACGAAAAAAAATAAAGCCAGAATCAATAACAAACAAAATAATAAAATCAGGAACAGAAAATGAATTAGAACAAGAATTAGAAAAACTAAACACTCTAAATAAAACAAACCCAACAAAAAATACAAAAAACAAAGAAAAAAGAAGACAATTAGTAATGATGCGTTCCTCACTAAAAAAAAGATTAAAAGCAAAATTAAGAAGAAAACACCAAAAAAGAAAAGAAGAATTAAATTCAAACGAAGAAGACGAAAATGAAATATACAAACCAAAACAAACTCCAAAAACAATAGATATGATGAGAGAAACAGATGAAAATATGATAGATGAGAATGATGAAGAAATAAAACAATCATTAAATGAAGATGAATATAAAGAATATTTTAATAATGAAATAGAACCTCAAATTCTCTTAACAACATCAATAAAACATACAGGAGGAATTTATAGATTTATGAGAGAATTAAAAAATTTTATTCCAAATAGTTACTTTTATTATAGAAAAAAATTTGATCTTGGTACAATAATGAAACATTCAATTGATAAAGGATTTACTGATATTATTATTATAACTGAAAGATTAAGAAAACCATATAAATTATTATTAATACATTTACCAAATGGTCCTACTTTAGAATTTAAATTACTTAATGTTATTTATCAAAATGAAATTGAAGGTCATGGTACTTCTTCTGGCCATAATCCAGAATTACTTTTTAAAAATTTTAAAACTATTTTAGGTTTTAGAATTAAAAGAGCTTTAAATGCAATTTTTCCTAAAAATGAAGAGTTGAAAGGTAGAGAATTAATTACTTTTCATAATCAAAGAGATTATATTTTTTTTAGATATTATAGATATATTTTTGAAGAAGAAAGTGATGGTAATAATAAAGATATTAAAGTTAAATTACAAGAAATTGGACCTAGATTTGTTATGAGGTTACTTTATGTACAAAAAGGTTTGTTTGATCCACAATTTGGAGAATATGAATGGTTATATAAAGATAAAATGGGAGTTAGAAGAAGGAAGTTTTATTTATAAAAAAAAAAGTAAATATTTTTTATATTTTTATTATAAGGTTATATAATACAAAAAATATATTTTGTTTTTTTTTATTTTTTATTTATTTATTTAATTTTTTTTGAGAATAGAATTTTATTTGTTTTACTTTTTTTACTCTTTTTACTTTTTATATATCAATTTAAATCAAATTTATATGATTAAAATTCCAATTTTTTTTTTTTTGTATTATAATTTTTTAATATAATAATTACTTTTTTTGTGAACTGTCATAATTTAAAGAATTACTATCCATAACATACTTCCTTATAATTTCTTCATAATTTTCAGAAGTAGTATCATTATTTTTTTTACTAGAACTAGAATAAGACAAATCTAAATCATCAATTTCTCTTTGTAAATCATCATCTTGTCTTTGTCTTTCTAATAATCTTTG
>JAEEGL014303225.1_pt1 | contig 24916 bp, 18 predicted proteins | sample 9134231 | NCBI WGS metagenome assembly JAEEGL01 (sample SAMN16246548, study PRJNA631951) | gut metagenome | biome: gut microbiome; feature: rumen; material: fiber-attached | host: Bos | place: Iran: Karaj | collected 2018-10
CGATTATGGTGATAATTCATTTAATTACCTGATCACAGGTCTTATCCAGACGACCAACAATGCAGGACGCGAAGCGCTTCTTACATATAAGGCAGCTGATCATCTTTTGGAAATCGATCAGATCCCCGGCTGGTTCTGGTTTGATATTGTAAACGAAGGCAGTGACAATGATGCCAATATCGAAGAGACGGAAAAGATACTTGAAGAGTGCAAGGATAAGTATGGCGCTCACGTAATTAATACGATGGACTTCTTTAAGATCATCGGAGGCAGCATGACTACATTCAAGAGCATATCAGCAATGATGCTTATCGTAATGATAGTTGTTTCGGCAGTTGTAATCGGACTCATCCTTTTCCTCCTGATCAAGTCACTTATCTATCACAAGAGAAAGGATTACGGAATCTACAAGGCGCTGGGTTATACCTCCGGAAGCCTCATGCTCCAGACGGCATTGAGCTTCATGCCCGCAGTCATCGCATCGGTAATCGTTTTCTCGATCGGATCGTATTACGGAGCAAATCCTTACATGTCCACCTTCATGCGTGCGTTCGGTCTTGTAAAGTGCGACTTCAGCATCCCGGTTGTCGGTGTAGTCATCATCGGAGCGGGACTTGCAGCAGTATCCTTTGCACTTGCGCTTCTGCAGACGAGAAGGATCAGAAAGATCGAAGCATACAACATGCTGGTCGCTGAATAATCTGAATTGAAATAGGGTTAGATTGAGTTAAATGAGAGCTGTCCTTCGGGGCAGCTCTTGTGTTTTTATGACGGTTTGAAATCGTAGTATTCGTTAACCAGGCTTATGTATCCGAGTTCTTTCAGCTCTTCGTATCTGACATTGTAGCGCGCCTTTGTGTGCTTTCCGCTGATGAGGAATCTTAAGAGCTCCTGAGCATACAGATCGATCTCGTGAAGGCTCTTGGGAGTCGTGATTACAGGGAAGAACCAAAGACTCCATGTTAGATCAGAGTCTTCGTTTACTTCAAGCAATTTGTGATTAAAGATACGTATGAATGCTGCTGCGGCTTTTGTGCCTTCAAGACCTTCTCTGTGATACCAGCGGTCAAGCGCACGCGCCTTTCTCCTCATCTTCTGTTTGAGCTTGGTTACTGAAGCGGGAGCTATGTCTATGTCGCCGTTCTTTACTTCAACACCGAGGAAAGTGAAGCCGTCTTCAGGGCTGGCGTAAACTTCTTTATCAGGGTTGACCGTAAGACCTTTGTCTTTCAGGAAATTCAGTATCACATTTTTGTATTCAATGATCTCTTCTTCCGTGCGCGCGAAAACGATGATGTCATCCGAATATCTCGCATATAAGACGCCTTGTTCTTTGAAGTGTTCATCGAGATCTTTCAAGTAAAGATTCGCGTAGAATGAGGCGATGGGAGTTCCTGCCATGATGCCTTTTTGTTCGCATATTTCTTCGCTGCCGCAGACGGCTCTTTCCTCACTTAAAAGTGATCTCATGAACTCTAAGAGTTTGGGATCATCGGTGATGGTCTTCTCGAGCGCAGTGCACATATGACCGACGGGGATCGAGTTGAAATAATCACTCACGTCGATCTTGTATGAATACATGCTCTTGATGTCTTTGGTATGGCATATCGTCATGATCGCGTCCTTGGCGCATACGCCCGGACGGAACGAATAGAGATTATTGGAGTAGATGTGATCGTATTTTCGAAGAGTCAGATAAGTCAGAAGCTTTAAGACCATGTTGAAATCGTATGGGTACTTATAGACTGTGCGTTTCTTCTGGCTGCTCATCTTGCTTATGACGGCCTTTGATGGCAAGGGAAGATCTTTCATGTTTTGAACCGCTTCTTTGTATTCCAGATAAGATTCATTATCAATGTAATCACGAAGCTCTTTCTTGAAGCGCTTCGAACATCTTAATCCGAGTTTGTATTCGTAGAATCTTTCCCAACTGCTCTTCTCAAAGAGCTTATCGATCAGTGACACTTATAAATCCTTAAACCTGATATTCGTAATGGCGCACTGATCTCCCGTCAAAGCGACATAGATCTTATCGGGGTTCTCGTTTATCTTGCAGACGTTGGTGATATCGATACCATTGTTCTTCGTCCTTAGAATAACCTGGCTGCCGTTGCGCTCTAAAGTCGCTGTAACGTCGAGGCCTGATTTGTTGACCTCTTTCCATGCATCCCAGTTTGTGAACTCCTGTGTGTAAACTATCGTAGGCTTATTTGTGCTGTAATCACCTGCGGCCCAGTTCTCGCCGTCGAGCCTTATCAGGCTGTACTCATGGTAGTTCGGTCCGTAGACCTTGCCGTCATCAGAAGAGAAGATGCAGAAAAACGGGCAGTGCCAAATGAGTCTGGCTGTAGGAAGACTCATCGTATGGAATGAAAGATTCAGATTGTCGTTAATCTGGATGCCCTCAGTTGCTTCCAAACGGTAACCGTCGGACTGGACGTTAGGGATGTCACCCGCAGGTACATCTATGTAACTGATCTCTTCGGCGATTCTCTCGATATAGTCATCTGAAACGCCCTCTTCGTCACGGTCGATGCTGACATCCGTTATCTGGCAATGCTCACCGGTCAGGCCGATGTATGCCCATCTTGCGCTGTCGGGGAGGGCGATAGTGATCTCTATTGTCTCGAGCTCGGATCTGATCTTGATCTGAATATGGTCTTTGACCTTAACTGCTTCGATCTCGTAACTGATGCTCTTGCCGGATGCGGGTTTTGCATTACCCTTGGTTACCTTGGTCTGCATCTTGCGTGCGCCCTTGCGAACGACGTTTCCGTCAAATCTTATCTCGCCATACTCGAAATAGATGAACTTAGTGACGTTCTTGGCATCTGTATGGATCCTTGCGTCAAGCGAATCGAAAAGCACGATCGTAGGAATGCTTCTCGCCTTGGGATAGCTCTCGTCAGGCGTGTTCTTGAGTTTGATCGTCGTTATCTCTTTGGATAAGAAGATGCCTTCGGACACCGATGATCTGTACTCACGGCAGGTAAGCTCGTTCTTGCCTGCGAGTTCCCTGACTTCTTCTTTTTCCTTCATCTGGAATTCGCCGTCGATGTCGATCAGGTGCAGCATGATCTTTCCGAAAACGGGATCAAACTGAGTGCCGAGGCACTTGATGAATTCTTCCCTGACCAACTGCTGGGGGATGGTGCCGCGGTAGCTTCGGCTGGACGTCATGGCGTCATATGCATCGGCAACGGCGATTATCCTGGCAATCTCGGGAATGTCTTCACCCTTAAGGCCTTCGGGGTAGCCTTTGCCGTCGTATCTCTCGTGGTGGGACTTGGCACCGATGCTCAAATAAGGCGATTCGCTGATCGACGACAGGATCTGGGCACCTATGTTGGGGTGCTCCTTGATGACCTGATATTCCTCGTCGGTAAGTTTGCCGTTTTTGTTGAGAATCGTTCTCGAGATGCCGATCTTGCCTACGTCGTGAAGGAGAGCTGCATAGTAGACCTCGTCACATTCCTGCTCATCCTTGCCGGCGAGCTCAGCTATCTTTCTTGAGTATTCGGCGACTCTTGATGAGTGACCCTTGGTGTACTTGTCCTTGGCATCGATCGCGCTTGCGAGAGCTTCAGCCGTCTGTGCGAACAAGCGCTTGGTGTCTTCGCTTTCTTTCTTGAGGTATTCGAGTTCAAGTTTTCGCGCACGTTCAACGGTAATGTTCATATCCTTCAGCGCAAAAAGATAGAGCATATTTGCCAAAAATCCTGTCGTGATGTTGATCAGCGACAAACCATAAGCCCAGACCTGAATGATTCCCGCGATGAGCGGAAGCGTAGTGAAAAGGATAAGCGAGATGAAAAGTCCGGTGCGGAAGTATTTTCTGAACTGGATAATGACTGTCAGCTGGAGCAGGAGAACGGCGCAGGGAATCGCCATGCTGAGGAAGAACAGGGGGGACCTCTGGTAACGGTTGAATTCGTCAAAAGAATAGTAAAGACCGGTAACCTGGGATATGCCGAGCAGGATGAGACCTGCCATGACCACAAAGTCGATCACTTTAAGTCTCAGCGGGATCTTGGAAAGACCGGTCTCGTCTATGTAGATGTCTCTTACGTAGTTATTGAAAGCCCATACGATCAGAAGGATCATGGCATAAACGATGAAGTTGCTTATCCTGACCATCCAATAGCCGGAAGCGCTTGTGTCGCCCCTGAAAATGTAAGCTGAACGGTCAAAGAAGAGGAGAAGTACGGCGAAGATGTTCGTTAGGATAAGGAAAAGCTTGCGTTCGCGGTCAAGGCTCTTGGAAAGGGCCATAAAAAAGGCCGTGGATGCCGAAATGCCACTCAGGATCAGCATCAGATCAAGCTGTATACTTTCGAGAACCCCTATCATGTTGCTTGCGACTTCCCGTTGAATCTATATATAGCGAATTATAATACTTTTTTGAGACCATATGTTTTAACTGTTTATTAAATCACTTAAAAATGTCGGGTATAGTTTATTAACATGTAAAGGGATAATGTGTTACTATCAATTAGATTCAAATTCAAACGGACAAATTGAGGTGCTTATGAAAAAGAACGAACGCAAGGATCTTGTCACTAACATCTACACAGCAGACCCTTCTGCACATGTCTTTAACGGCAAGATCTACATCTATCCCTCTCACGACGAAGACAACGACATCCCTGAGGATGACGACGGTGAGCAGTATGTAATGAAGGATTACCACATCCTTTCCATGGATTCTCTTGACAGCGACTGCGTTGATAACGGCGTTGCTTTGAGCGAAGACGACATTCCGTGGGTATCCAGACAGCTCTGGGCTCCGGATGCGGTCTATACAAACGGTAAGTACTACCTTGTTTATCCGGCAAAGGATAAGGACGACATCTTCAGGATCGGTGTTGCTGAGTCTGATTCTCCGGTCGGCCCTTTCAAGCCTCAGGCAAATTACATCCAGGGCAGCTACAGTATCGACCCCGCAGTCCTTTTGGACGACGACGGAAAGATCTGGTGCTACAACGGCGGTCTCTGGGGCGGCCAGCTCGAGATGTGGCAGTCCGGTTCGTTCAATCCCAATGAGCACCGTCCCGAGGGCGATGAGAAGGCATTGGGACCGCTCGTTGCAGAGTTCACTCCCGACATGACTGCTTACAAGTCTGCTCCCAAGATGATCACCATCCTCGATGAGAACGGTGAGCCCATCAAGGCAAAGGACGAGGACAGGAGATATTTCGAAGATCCCTGGATGCATAAGTTCAACGGCAAGTATTACTTCTCATACTCCACAGGCACGACACACTACCTCTGCTACTCGGTGGGCGATTCACCGGAGGGTCCTTTCACATACAAGGGAAGGATCATGGAGCCCGTCATCGGCTGGACAACGCATCACTCCATCGTTCAGATAGACGGCGAGTGGTATCTGTTCTATCACGATGCAAAGAGATCGGGCGGATGCTCACACAAGAGATCTGTTAAGTTCACCAAGCTCAACATCTCTGAAGACGGCACGATCGAGACGATCCATCCTTACGATCACGAGTAAAGAGTTATTTCACAGATTCAAGACCGGGCCAATAAAGGCCCGGTTTTTTGTTGCCTTTTGAAAGAATTCCAAGGATATACAACGCATCTGCCCGGAAGTGTTGCAAATTCAACAACCGCGCCATGCATTGCTGACTGTGTGCCTGCCCTGGAAATGGTTAAATCAAGCCATTAGAAAAAAACACAAAAGGGAAGGCAAAACACATGAACAAGAAATTTTTCGTACTCCTCGCAACTTGCGCAATCGCCGCAACGTCTCTACATTTTACAGGCTGTGCAGCCAAGGCGCCGAAAGCAAATCTGATTCCTACTACCGCTCCTGCAATCGCAGCTCCTTTGGAAGTTGAATCATTATCCAAAGAAGCCAAAAACACTGAAGACGTAAAACTGAACGCCGTTGTTCAGAAGAATAATGAGGAAGCTGAAAACAAAGCTCCTGATCTTCCGGCAGAATCCAATCCTCAGGCCGTGAAGACAGCCGCAAAGTCCGCGGCCAAGAAGACCGCAAAGAAGACTGCCAAGAAGGCTTCAAAGAAAAAGACGACAAAGAAGAAAGCTTCCAAGAAGGCGGTTAAGACAGCAAAAAAGACAACTAACGATACAAACGTCAGAAAAGCCAGGGTCGCAAAGCACCGCCAAGTAATCAGGGAGAACCACGGCAAGAGAAGGGATACTCTTCAGAGAAACAAGATCATCCGTGACGGAGGAGCTTTAGTGGACTGGCACTAATACTGACCAAAGTTAATTAGATATAAAGCATAACCCCCGTTCGTCGAACGGGGGTTATTATTGCCGGAATTTGATCTGCAAGTTAAAGCAGAAAGAGAAATCATTAAATCCAAGAAATTTCTTGGATGTACAAGATCGTACACGTACCGGCTGCCTGCGAAGCCTGTAAAGGAACGTGCCGGACCCGCCACAGGCGCAAAGCGTTCTCTTTCTGCTATGGGCAATTATACACTCAGCGGTATTCAAATCAAATATGACCGCCCTGCATCGTGGTATAATCCTTTTTGGAATATGAAGGGAGAGAACTGATGACGACCTATTGGCCCGATTACTGCAGGGATTTCAAGTGCATAGCGGATAAATGTCTTCACACCTGCTGTGCCGGCTGGGTTATCGGTATAGATGACAGATCGCTCTCAAGGTTCGAGAAAGATCCCGAGGTCGCTTCCCGGATAAAAGACGGCTGCTTCGTGCTTAAAGATGACGGCAGATGCCCGTTCTTAAGGGACGACAATCTCTGTGAGCTCATCTTACAGCACGGCGACGGCTATCTGTGTGACATCTGCAGGGAGCACCCGAGGTTCTACAACACCTTTGACGGCCATATTGAAGCAGGGATAGGCCTGGTATGCGAGGAGGCCTGCAGACTGGTATTGGGCTGTGATAAGCCTTTTGCGCTCGTATCAGACGAGGGCTCTCTGATGGAGCTTCCCGAATATGTGCGAACGATCTTTGATGATTCAAAGCCGCTTAGTGAAAAGCTCTCCCTGATAAGCGGGGGCAGAAGGGCAAATTCCAAGCTCAGGGCTGAGATCTTCGCTGAGATGGAAGTGATGGATCCTTCGTGGATAGAGCTTCTCATGAAGATAATCGGAGAGCCGCTCACAGAAGAAGAAGAGGACAATGCCGTCAATGCCAATGAGAAGGAACTGACGAATTTCGCGGCATATCTTCTTTACCGCTACAAGGGTGCAGGGAGGTTTGCGTCTGAGGCTTCATATCTTCTTGCCGATCTGGCTTACAAGGGGTACGACATCTTGGATATGGCGAGGCTGTTCTCGGGTGAGGTCGAGTATTCGGATGTAAATATCGAGGACGCCTTAGATACGTTCGGATAATGAAGTGACAGTGGTACAATCAATAAACACAGGCATTATGGAGGTTAATATGGTTGCAGATTATAACAATATGGAGTGGACGCCGAACCCGGGATTCAAGGGCGGAGAAGGAGTCTTTTATAACAAGGTATTTACCGACGGAATAAACAAGATGATGCACGGTAAGCTTGAACCGGGTTCTTCGATCGGTTATCACAAGCATGAAGGCAACTGCGAGATGATCTTTATCTTAAAAGGTACTGGAAAAGTTCTTTACGATGACGGGGAAGAGGAAGTCAGACCCGGCTGCTGCCACTATTGTCCGATGGACCACTCTCACTCATTGATTAATAACGGAACTGAAGACCTGGTCTTCTATGCGATAGTTCCCAAGCAGTAAGGAACAGGGAGGGATAGATAATGCCACATTCATCGGGAGGCGGTTCGTCAGGCGGCGGATTCCACGGAGGAAGTTCGGGCGGAAGCAGCAACCACATTTCAACGACTTATTTTCCGGGCGCGAGACGTTACCGGAGATTCTATTCTGACGGACGTCCGGACGAATACGTTTACGCCAATTCCAAACCGGGCAAGACCGGCATATCAGCGGTAATCGTTCTTGCCGTCATGGGCGCGATCTTCATGGCCGCATCCTTTTTTTCTGCTTTTACCGAGAGGGCGAAAAAGCTTACACCGAATTATTCTGATGAACCTGCTATCCATGATGACGTCGGAGTCTTCGATGACAAGGATGAGCTCCTCGCGCAGATCAATCAGTTCAAAGAGAAGACCGGTATCTGCACTGCCGTTTTCACCGTTTATGATGAAGAATGGAACAGCGATTACGAGGACTTAGAGAAATTCGCATTCGAGAAATACACTTCCAACTTCAAAGACGAGCAGCATTTTGTGATCGTCTATTCTATCCCTGCCACAAGGGCCAATGTCGGTTCTGACGGCATCGTTACCAGCAGCGAATTCAAATGGGAAGCCATTCAGGGCAACGATACGGATCCGATAATAACCAAATCGTTTTTCGATTCTTTCGGAAACAGGTTCCAAGATGAACTGATGGCCGGAAAAGACCCCGGTACGGCCCTCGCGAATGCTTTCAAGAAAGCAAACAGCGCCGCGGACGAAGCTCTTAATCCGGGCTCGTCCAAGTCGGTTTTAAAGACAATGGTTAACTTTATTCCGTTCCTTATGGTCTCTGGTATTTTCATCCCGATCCTGATCCTGGTCATCAAATCCTACAAAAAGGATAAGGCCATGCAGTGTGAGGAAGTCCCGCTCGACGTCGATCCGGTCCCATCTGCCGAAAACGTCAGTACAATTCCCAATGCGAACGGCGGTATGACAACGATAGTAAGAGGTCCGGGATATTACAGCAAAGGAACGAATTACGACTTCGCAAACGGCGTTACCAAGGTCACCACGATAATCAGCATTGTCTTCGTTATTCCGTTTGTCGTTATCGGAATCGGAATACTGGCCGCAGGCTTAAGCTTGATGAAGAATGGTATTGACAGCGGTCTGTCCGGAGCTCTCATAGTCTTTGGCGCAGTGTGGACCCTTCTCAGCATACTGTCTCTTTTCGGGATACTACGCTCACTTAAAAAGGCAAAGAAAAAAGCAGCCGCTGCCATGGTTGACGATAGCGATCCTGCATCAGAATTCTTAGATCCCGAAGAAGATGCCGAATACAAGAGAATGAAAAGACAGGGTTACGAGTGATTCTTCTCGTATTTCCTGAAGTGATCCGCGTATTTAAGATTGGGCTTGATATAGACCGGCTTTGCATGACCTGAGGCGAGTATTATCTCGTTGACCATTACGTATGTGTCTTCGTATGGGATCCAGACATAAGCCAGGGTGCGGTTGTACTGGTCGGTCCTGCCGACGTCATACTCAAGATAAACGGTCTTTCCGTCTCCAAGCAATTCTTTTAGGAACTTGGAAGAGATCCTTCCTTCTTCTGTGTTTCTGCTCTCGTCCTCGGCAACGGATTCGGGGGCGTTGATGCCCGTAAGGCGGACTCTCAATCTCCTGTTGCTCGGATCGTGAACGATTATCGTATCCCCGTCTACCACGCGCTCGAGCTCGCAGGCTTCCAGAACCGACGGGTCTATCTGAAGGGTGACTCCGTATGGAAGGTCTTTGCCTGATGCGGCAGTTGCCGGTGCGGAGGCTGACTCTGATACAGCGGCCGTGGTCGTGGCGGTCGTAGATGTCGTTGTAGCCTTAGGCTTTTTCCGTGTCAGAAAGCAGCCTGTCAGGGCAAATGAGAAGGCGAAAACTCCTAAAAGTCCTGCAAATAAGGCTTTTGAGATGATCTTAGATTGGCGTGCACTTGGCTTTATTACATTTTTCATGAAAGTATTCTAATCCAATATTTTTGTTGTGCAAAGACTGGTCAATCTATGTTAGAATTCTGTCTGATAATTTTTAATATTTTAGCGGTTACTAAGAAGGGGGCGCAAAAGAATGCCAAAGAGAGACGACATCAAAAAGATCCTTATCATCGGTTCAGGTCCTATCATTATCGGTCAGGCTTGTGAGTTCGACTATTCGGGAACCCAGGCTTGCAAGGCTTTAAGAAAGCTCGGTTACGAGATCGTTCTGGTCAACTCCAATCCCGCGACCATCATGACAGACCCTGATGTAGCTGACAGAACCTACATCGAACCTCTTAACGTCAAGCGTTTGGAGCAGATAATCGAGAAGGAACGTCCTGATGCGCTTCTCCCTAATTTAGGCGGACAGTCCGGTCTCAACCTCAGCTCCGAGCTGGCTAAGAGCGGCGTCCTTGATAAGTACAACGTTCAGATCATCGGTGTCCAGGTCGACGCTATCGAAAGAGGCGAAGACAGAATCGAGTTCAAGGAGACAATGACCTCACTCGGAATCGAGATGCCGAGATCACACGAGGCATATTCCGTTGAGGAAGCGATCAAGATCGCTGAAGAACTCAGCTATCCTGTAGTCATCAGACCTGCCTATACGATGGGCGGCGCCGGCGGCGGTCTCGTCTATAACATTGACGAGCTCAAAGTCGTAGTCGAGAGAGGTCTTGCCGCTTCCATGATCCACCAGGTTCTTGTAGAAGAGTCCATCAGCGGCTGGGAAGAGCTTGAGCTCGAGGTAGTAAGAGACGCAAAGAACAACGTCATCACCGTCTGCTTCATCGAGAACATCGACCCTATCGGTGTTCACACGGGCGACTCCTTCTGCTCGGCACCTATGCTCACGATCTCTGAAGACGTTCAGAAGAAACTTCAGGAATATTCATACAGCATCGTTAAGGCGATCGAAGTCATCGGCGGCTGCAACTGCCAGTTCGCTCACGATCCCAAGACCGGAAGGATCGTCGTTATCGAGATCAACCCGAGAACATCCAGATCTTCCGCTCTTGCTTCCAAGGCTACGGGCTTCCCGATCGCATTCGTTTCAGCACTTCTCGCATCCGGCCTCACACTTGATGAGATCTCTTGCGGCAAGTACGGCACACTCGACAAGTACTATCCGGATGGCGACTATGTCGTAATCAAGTTCGCAAGATGGGCATTCGAGAAGTTCCACGGCGCACAGGACAAGCTCGGCACTCAGATGAGAGCCGTAGGCGAGGTCATGAGCATCGGTAAGACTTACAAGGAAGCTTTCCAGAAGGCTATCAGATCCCTCGAGAAGGACAGATACGGTTTAGGTTTTGCAAAAGACTTCAACAAGCTTTCCAAGGAAGAGCTTATGCTTAAGCTCACACAGCCTTCATCCGAGCGTCAGTTCCTCATGTATGAGGCACTCAGAAAGGGTGCAACAGTAGATGAGCTTTTCGAGCTTACAAAGATCAAGCACTGGTTCATCGAGCAGATGAAGGAACTCGTCGAGGAAGAAGAAGAGCTCATGAAGGGTGCAGGAAGGATCCCTAATGAGGATGTTCTGCGCAAGGCTAAGCTCGACGGTTTCTCAGATAAGTATCTGTCACAGCTCCTCAACGTTTCCGAGGATCTCATCCGCCGCGCACGTTATGAATACGGCATCAAGGAAGCATGGGAAGGCGTTCACGTATCCGGAACACAGGATGCGGCATACTACTATTCTTCCTATCACATCGAGGATAAGTCACCTGTCTCCGACAAGAAGAAGATCATGATCTTAGGCGGCGGCCCGAACAGGATCGGTCAGGGTATTGAGTTCGACTATTGCTGCGTACACGCTGCTTTGGCACTCAAAAAGCTCGGCTTCGAATCCATCATCGTTAACTGCAACCCTGAGACGGTCTCGACTGACTACGACACATCCGACAAGCTCTATTTCGAGCCTCTTACACTTGAAGACGTTCTCGCTATCTACGAGAAGGAGAAGCCCGTCGGTGTCATCGCACAGTTCGGCGGTCAGACACCTCTGAACCTCGCCGCTTCACTCAAGGCAAACGGTGTCAACATTCTCGGTACAACACCTGAGACGATCGATCTCGCTGAAGACCGTGACCATTTCCGTGCAATGATGAAGCGTCTCGAAATACCTATGCCTGAGGCAGGCATGGCTGTAAACGCTGATGAGGCAATCGCTATTGCAAACAAGATCGGCTACCCTGTCATGGTACGACCGTCCTTCGTTCTCGGAGGCAGAGGAATGGAAGTCGTTCACGACGATGAGATGATGAGAGTTTACATGAATGCGGCAGTCGGCGTTACACCCGACAGACCGATCCTCATCGACCGTTTCCTCCATCACGCAACAGAGTGCGAGGCAGATGCCATCTCTGACGGCGAGAACTGCTATGTTCCTGCTGTCATGGAACACATCGAGCTTGCAGGTATCCACTCCGGTGACTCCGCTTGCATCCTGCCTTCTTTGAACCTTACTGATGAGCAGGTCGCCACGATCAAGGAATACACAAGAAAGATCGCAGTCGAGATGCACGTTGTCGGTCTCATGAACATGCAGTACGCAATTGAGGACGGCAAGGTCTTCGTTATCGAGGCCAATCCCCGTGCTTCACGTACGGTACCGCTCGTTTCCAAGGTCACCGGAACCAACATGGTCAAGGTTGCAACGGACATCATGACGATGCACCTTACAGGACGTCCGTCACCCGTTACTGAACTCCATGACAAGGTTATTCCTCACTACGGCGTTAAGGAAGCTGTCTTCCCGTTCAACATGTTCCAGGAAGTTGACCCCGTATTGGGACCTGAGATGCGTTCCACCGGTGAGGTCTTAGGTCTTGCAAGCCACTTCGGCGAGTCTTACTTCAAGGCTCAGGAAGCAACTAAAACCGAGCTCCCTCTCGAGGGAACCGTCCTTCTTTCCGTAAGCGATCTCGACAAGGTCGACCTCATTGACGTAGCAAAGGCATTCAGCGATCTCGGATTCAAGATCGTTGCAACAGGCGGCACTTACACAATGATCACCGAAGCAGGCATCGCAGCCGAGAAGGTCAAGAAGATCTACGAGGGAAGACCCAACATCGCTGACATGATCCTCAACAGGGATATCGATCTCATCATCAATACTCCTGCAGGAAAGACATCTTCACACGATGACTCTTACATCCGTAAGGATGCCATCCGTCAGCACATTCCTTACATCACTACGATGGCTGCCGCAAAGGCTTCCGCAGAGGGCATCAAGGCCGCTAAGGAAAGGGCTTTCGAGGTCAAGGCACTCCAGGATTTCCACGCTGACATCAAGTAAGCAAAGCATCATCCGGAGAGAAAAATCCATCGGTCAAACAGGGACTGACTCAGGCAAATGAGTCAGTCTCTTTTTTTCATTTCGGTTACGGTTCTGCAACGCGTAAAGACGCGCGGATTCTTCATGTTATACTTTCAGCATCTTAGATTATTAACATGGGGGTTTGTTTATGGGGTTCTGGGAATCACTTGCTGCAATTAACGACAAGATAAACACATTCGTATGGACTCAGACCGGCGTTTGGCTTCTCATAGCTACAGGCATCCTGATGAGCTGTCTTACAAAGCTGTTCCAGGTGACTCATATCGGTCACTGGATGAAGAGAACGATCGGAAGTCTTTTCGATAAGAACGTTATCAGTCACACAAAAGACCACGCCACGATCTCGCAGTTCCAGGCGCTTTGCACCGCGCTTGCCGCGACGGTAGGCGTAGGCAACATCGCAGGTGTTTCCGCCGCAATCATCACGGGCGGTCCGGGTGCTGTTTTTTGGATGTGGTTCGCAGCTTTCTTCGGAATGATGACCAACTATTCTGAAAACATTCTCGGCATCTATTTCAGACGCAAGAACCATGACGGCGAATGGTCCGGCGGTGCCATGTACTATCTCCAGGACGGACTCGGCGGATACAAGGGAATGAAGGTCATCGGCAAAGTTTTGGCCATCATTTTCTCGATCTGCGCAGCTCTTGCCGCATTCGGAATCGGTAACATGGGACAGGTCAACAAGATCGTTCTTAACCTCACTTCCGCATTCGATATCAAGCCTTTGTCATCCGTAGTTCTTTACACTTCCGGTGAATCACAGGTAACGCTTTACATGCTCATTGTCGGCCTCGTTCTGATGGTGCTCGTCGGCATCGTTATTCTCGGAGGACTTCAGAGGATCGCATCGGTTGCAGAGAAGATCGTACCTTTCATGGTCGTCATCTTCATTCTCGGATCCATCAGTATTATCGTCGTAAACTTCAGACAGATCATTCCCGCATTCGGAGCCATCTTCTCAAGAGCTTTCAACTCTCAGGCTGCATGGGGCGGCGCAACGGGTGTTGCTTTCAAGACAGTCATCACTCAGGGCTGCAAGAGGGGAGTGTTCTCCAATGAGGCAGGTCTCGGTTCATCTGTTATGGTACACAGCAACTCCAACGTCAAAGAGCCTGTAAAGCAGGGCCTTTGGGGTATCTTCGAAGTATTCGCGGACACTATCATCGTATGCTCGATGACAGCCCTCGTTATCCTCACTTCCGGTGTCGTCAATCTTGAGACCGGCGTTCTTGAGACAACGAGTGACGCTACACTCGTAGCTGATGCTTTCGATACCATCTTCAAGGTCGGTGATTTCTCATTCGGCAGGATCTTCGTTGCACTTGCGATCCTTTGCTTCGCATTTACAACGATCCTCGGATGGTCACACTACGGAAGCAAGGCCGTCGAATACCTCTTCGGAAAAGGCGCTCCCGTTGCGACCAAGGTCTACAAGATAATCTTCGTTTGCGTGATCATCTGCGGTGCGCTCATGACTTCTTCGATCGCTTGGGACATCTCGGATACTTTCAACGGTCTCATGATGATCCCCAACCTCATCGGCGTACTTGCCATGAGCCCGCTGGTCATGAAGCTTACGTCGAATTATGTCGACCGTAAGATCAAGGGCAAGAAAGACGTTAAGCCGCTGCTTTCTTATGATCCTCAGATCCAGGCCGAAAACGAGAAGGCTTTGGCTGCGGATCCTGACAACGACTGATAATCGTCTGTTGTCAGATAACGGATATTTATCGTTTATGTCAGAGGTATTTTAGTTAAACAATTGACCCCCTTTTGCAGTTTCGTTTTTAATATGCAACAGGGGGTCTTTTTCGCGCACGATACAAGACACCTGACCACGGGATCAATGAAAAGGAGAATGACTAATGGATAATTTCAGTTTCTGTTCACCGACTTATTTTGCATTCGGTAAAAGCACCGAGAACAGGGCGGGCGAACTTGTAAGGCAGTTCGGAGGCTCTAAAGTTCTTGTGGTCTATGGCGGCGGAAGCGTCGTAAAATCAGGCCTTCTCGAACGCGTCCAGCGTTCTCTTGAGGGCGAAGGGCTGGTCTATGTCTCTAAGGGCGGCGTAAAGCCTAACCCTTTGAGTGATTTCGTTTATGAGACATTGGAAGATCTTAAGTCCGGCAAGATCGCATTCGATTTCATCTTGGCTGTCGGCGGCGGAAGCACGATCGACACCGCTAAGGCAATTGCCGCAGGCGCCGTCTATGACGGTGATTTCTGGGATTTCTATGAGGGAAAGTGGATCGAAAATGCTCTCCCCGTGGGAACCGTTCTCACGATCGCTGCTGCGGGAAGTGAAGGAAGCCCCGATTCCGTAATCACCAAGGTTGATGGCATGCTCAAGAGAGGTGCGAGCGGAAATGCCATCAGGCCCAAGTTCTCCATTTTAAACCCCGAGCTTACCGAGACGCTGCCGCCTTATCAGACGGCTTGCGGAATGACGGACATCATCGCACATCTTTACGAGCGCTATCTCACAAACACCAAGGATGTTGAAGTTACCGACCGCCTTATCGAGGCTCTCATAATGACTATCGTCCATGAGGCACCGCGCGTAATGGCTGATCCTAACAATTACGAGGCAAGAGCAAACATCATGTGGGCTGGAACGATGGCTCACACAAACTGCGTCGGTGTAGGCAGAAGCCAGGACTGGAACAGCCACAATATCGAACATGAGCTCTCCGCACTGTACGGCTGCGCTCACGGAGCAGGCCTTGCGGTCGTCATGCCCGCTGTCTTTACTTACTGCATGGACCATGACGTCATGAGATTTGCCCAGATCGCGGAACGCGTCTGGGGCTGCAAGATGGATTTCTATCATCCCGAAGTTACTGCGAAGCAGGGAATCGAGGCTCTCAGGATCTTCCTTAAATCCATCGGAATGCCTTCGAAGATAAGCGATTTCGGCGGAAAAGAAGAAGATATCCCCGTTCTTGTGGATAAGCTTTGCAACAAGACCGGAAGGGGCGGCACGATCAGCGGATTCGTAACGCTCGACGAGAAGGCCTGCGGAGAGATCTACAAGCTGATGCTGTAATTCCGCAATTCGCGAAAAAGCCTTAAAAATAGCCTGTTTCAGCCGTTCGAAACTCTCAATTACACTTGACGTTCGAACGGCTGCCTTATATACTACAATAGGTTTAAAAGGCTTATAGCCGCCTGTTTTCGAGCGGGCAACAAAACCAATCTGTTGTGGATGGGGGATACATATATGAGGCAGTGTGAGAGGGGACACTTTTACGACGATACCCGTTTTGACAGCTGCAATTACTGCAAGGACGGAACGGGACTCGGTTTCCAGGCGGTCTCCGCATTCCAGAATGCTCCGGTTCCCCAGTTTCAGAGCGCACCCGCTCCGGCTGCACCTGCTCCGGCAAAGCCCGGATTCAAGTTCTGCACCAATTGCGGCACCAAGGCTGACGCAAGTTCCAAATTCTGCACGGGCTGCGGCAAACCGTTCCCGCAGACAGTTCAGCAGCCGTCATCCGATATAGGCAAGACTGTTGCTGTTGCGGCACCTCCTGCATCACCCACGTCTGATATCGGCAAGACCGTTGCCGTAAAACCCATGAATTTCGCTCCGACTTCGGATATAGGCAAGACAGTAGCCGTTCAGCCCATGGCAGCGGCTCCCACGTCAGACATTGGCAAGACCGTGGCCGTACAGCCCATGGCGGCTGCTCCCACGTCGGACATCGGCAAGACCGTTGCAGTAAATCCCGTTACCGTATCTCCGACATCGGATATCGGTAAGACTGTAGCCGTTCAGCCCATGGCCGTTCCGCCGGCAGCTGTTGCTCCTGCAGCAGTTCAGCCTGTTCCGGCACCGTTGCCGCAGACAGCGGAGATCAAGAACACTACGGTCAAGCCCATGGCTTCCGAAACTGCCAAAAAGCTTTCAAAGACGCAGCCTGCGGCTTTCCTGGTATGCATTTCCGGAGCAAATAACGGTGAGTCTTTCACGGCAGCTTTAGGCAGAAACTATATTGCGAGCGGCGCTGATGCGGATATCAGACTTGATAAGGACAGCAGCGTATCAGCAGAATGCCATGCTGTGATCACTTATAATCCTGCGGATAACAAGTTCACGTTATCGGCCGGTACCGGGCGCGGCATTACGTATCTCAACGGGAATCAGGTCGACGTATCCGCCGATCTCAATGCATATGACAGGATCAAGGTCGGTGGCAGCGAGCTTTTGTTCATTCCCGTATGCTCTGAAAAATTCAAGTGGGAAACTAAGGCCTGATGAGTATTGAGATAGCAAATATCCAAGGTATTGGAAACAGAAGCGAACAGCAGGATGCTTTCGGAGCAAGCCGACTCGACGATTATAAGACGAACGGAATACTGCTTACCGTCTGCGACGGCATGGGAGGCATGGCTTCCGGCGGCGTGATCGCACGCGAAGTGCTCTCAAGGATCCTCGAGGTTTTTCCCTGGAAAGACGATTTTGACGTTCCGGGTTATCTGACTTCGATCAGCAACAACGTTTACGATAATTTTTTCGGGCAGGGAGGATCGACTGTCGTCATGATCCTTCTTAAGGAGAACAAGCTCAAGTTCTGGAGCATCGGAGACAGCGACATCCTTCTGATGAGGGACAAAAAGATAATCCCGCTCAATATCCGTCACGAGTATTCCAACGAACTTATAGTCAAGGCTGTTGATCTGGGATTCCCTGTGAGCGAAGCTTTCGCGGATCCACAGGCTGCGGCTCTTTCGGAATATGTCGGCAAGAGGAATCCCGCATGCGAGACGAACAGGCTTCCCATCGAACTCGAGACCGGTGACACGGTGCTTTTGTGTTCTGACGGCATAAGCGATACTTTGAGCTTTGATGAATTGGCCGAAGATCTTGCGCTTCCCGTCGATCAGGCGGCGTCCAAGATCGAAGCGGACATTATTTCGGCAAATTTAGAGAATCAGGATAATTATACGGGTATAATAGTAAGATACACGGGTGGCCGTTAACTCGGCGGAAAGGATAGTGTTATGAAGGGCAAATTTCCAGTGGTGAAGCTGATCGGCATCATCGTTTGCGTTATCGGTATCGCACTTACCGTTGTAGGAGCGATATTCAGCAACAAGAAGTATTCGATCACTCCGTCTGATGCAAGAAATGCGGTCGTATGGATCTCGGGTTCACTCAATATCGATGAGTGCAAGATCAAGGGTTCATGGTCCGGAACCGGCTGGGCTATCGGAACTCCCGGCAGCAGAGTCAGGTACATTATCACCAACGGACACGTTATCGAGCCCGGATATGCCTGGCCGAAGGGCGAGGATGACCCGTTTGATATCGAAGCAAAGACCGGTATGTCTGTTGAACAGTATTTCCAGAAGAAATACGGAAAGTCATACAGTGAAGTAAATATCAGACATGAGCTCAGAGTAAACTTCTCCAAAGACGACTATGTCGTACCTGAAGTTGTTTATTACTCAGGCCCTTCTGAAAAGGATATTGCCATCCTCAAGTTAGACGACCCGACAGATATGAGAAAAGCTCTTCTCATCAGGAACTCCGACGGAGTCGATGTCGGCGAGGAAGTAACAGCTCTCGGTTTCCCGGGCGTTGCAGACAAGGTCGCCGATCAGAGTACCGTCAATCACGATGTTGAGGACGTTACGGTCACCAAGGGAATCATAAGCAAGAGAGTCAGGCCTTCCGGCCGTGACTACGATGCATTCCAGATGGACGTTGCCATCAACAGCGGCAACTCCGGCGGACCTCTCGTTGACAAGGACGGTTATGTAGTCGGCGTTAACACTCTCGGAAACGCAGCCGACAATAACATGAACTATGCCATCGTCTCGAAAGAGGTCATGGACATCCTTGATTCAGAGAATATCAGCTATGCGACAGAATATAAGCAGATCTCACCGCTCATCTCGCTCCTGGTCATCGGCATCGTCCTGATCCTGGGCAGCGCTGTGCTGATCTTTGTACCTTTCGGCAGAAAGAAGACACCCGTCGTGGCACCTGTGGCACAGCCCGGAGTCAATCCGTATGCTGCAGCACAGCAGCCCCGTCAGCCTGCTGCACAGGGATATCCCCAGCAGGGCTATGCCCAGAAGGCATATTCAGGACAACCCGCCGCCGCAGGCACGGCAACCGCAGCAGCAACTGCAGCTGCTCAGGCAGGCAGGCCTGTTGCAACACAGGGAACACGTCCCGTACTTAAGGGACTTAAGGGCCAGTTCGTAGGCAAGGCATTCGATCTTTCCAGAGGCGCTGTTGTACTCGGAAGAGATCCTGCTACCTGCAACCTGGTATTCAACAAGGACACTCCGGGTATCAGCGGCAAGCACTGCCAGCTTAATTACGATGCGGCAAGCGCAAGCTTCATCCTGACCGACCTCGGTTCTTCTTACGGAACCTATACCGGTGCCGGCAAGAAGCTTGTTCCGAACGCGCCGGAGCGTCTTGCGGCAGGAGATATTTTCTATCTTGCCGATGAGAACGTTAAGTTCCAGATAACAAAGGAATGATTATTGTTTAAATGAGTGAGTACCTTCTTCGAATGGGAAAGATAGACGATGCTGCATCGCATGGCGGTGTAGCGTCTGTCGCTTATAACGACACTTATGTTTTCGATGCGTCGGGCAATCTCAAAGAGATGTCTGCAGGAGTTCTTTCCGCTTACAAATTGAAAAGCGGAGAAGGGGAGCTCTGGGTATCGGGCAGACTTGATGTCACTCCGCTCGAAGTCGGACTTGAATTCAGGAAAACAGGAACAGCACGTAAATGGCTTGAGAATCTTATCGTCCGTCATGTGAACCGTCAGCGTTCCCTGGACGGATCGCTTACCGTTTTCGCCCGCACGGCGGAAGAAGGAACAGGCATTTTATGTGCAGACATACCCAATACGTCTGCACCGCCGGTGTCTAATTGGAGGAAAAAGAAATGAGCATTGATCCCCAGCATGTTTGTTACGGGTGCTTTATGGAAAAAGAACCCGGAGCGGTCTGCCCGCATTGCGGATTCAGCGAGAACTCCGAAAGAGCATATCTCGCGGTCCCGCTCGGCACGATCCTCGACGGAAGATATCTCATAGGAAAAGTGCTTGGAATCGGCGGATTCGGAATCACGTATCTGGGCTACGATCTTACCCTCGACTACAAGGTGGCTGTGAAGGAATACCTGCCCTCAGGTTTTGCGACCAGGTCTGACGATCACTATACGCTTACCGTTACGAGTTCTTCGCAGCAGCAGGCTTATGATGAGGGCTTGGACAAGTTCTTGAGCGAGGCGAGAACCCTTGCCAAGCTGCATGGCACGCACAACGTCGTATCTGTTCAGGACTTCTTCAAGGAGAACAACACCGCTTACTTCGTAATGGAATACGTTGACGGTGAAAGCCTTAAGGATTATCTGGACAAGACAGGCGGAAGGGTCTCTTATGAGGCTGCTTCAAGCATCCTTCTGCCGATAATGAAGGCGCTGTCTGAGGTTCACGCTCATGGAGTTATCCACAGAGACATCAGCCCTGACAACATCTCGATTACTTCTACGGGAGAGCCCAAGCTTCTTGATTTCGGTGCCGCGCGTTCCGCATACGCTGAGAGCAAGAGTGTATCTGTCATTCTTAAGCACGGCCTTGCTCCGATCGAACAGTATTCCAATCACGGCAAACTCGGTCCCTGGACAGACGTATATGCGATGGGCGCAACTTTCTACCGCACCATCACCGGAATCCTTCCTCCCGAGTCAGTCGAGAGAATACATGCGGATACGATCAAGACGCCGTCTTCATTGGGCATTGCGATTCCCCGGAATGCCGAACTGGCTCTCATGAAAGCTTTGGCAGTTAATCCTGAGAACCGTTTCCAGAATATGCAGCAGTTCATGGATTCCCTGTCCGGCAAAACTGCGATCCCGGCAGCTCCCGTACAGCCTGTTGCACCTGTGGCAGTGCCTCCTGTGGCACCTGTTCAGGTCCAGCCTCAGGCAATGCCCGTGGCAGTTCCTCAGGCACCTGCATATACCGCACCTCAGCCTGCTTATCAGGCACCGCAGCCTGCAACGGCTTTCGGTCAGGGATATGCACCTGCGCAGCCTGTAACTCCGGTTCAGACTGCTCCGAAAAAGGGTATGAGCAAAGGCGCCATCGTGGGCATCATCGTCGGCGCGGTTGCTTTGGTCCTTACTGTTGTGGGAACCATCGTGGCTATCTCGATTACAAACAATTCGGCTAAGAAGCCGAAACATACCACGACTGAGACTACTGACGACGGCGGACATTTCGGCAGCAAGGAGAGTACGGATTATACCGATTACTCTGAATCGAGTTCAGAGTCTTCGGCTTATGAGACTCCCGAATCAAGCAGCCGCATTACAGATAATGGCGATCCGAGCAACATGGAGGGAGGTACTGTTACCAACCTGTCAAGCCTCAGCGCATCCATGTGGATCCCGGACGGATACAAGAAGAACAGCAACGGTTTCTATCAGAAAGGCACCAGCGGCTTCGGAATTTTCTTCTCCGAAATGGTAGATGACTATCCCGTTTACGATCTGAGCAGCGTTGAAGAGAATAAAGAGGTTTTCCTCAAGCACTATCTCGGCAAGACTGTTCAAGAGACTTATGCGGGCAAGTTCACAATGCCCAGCGGCATATCGGCTTATGAGATCGACGGCAAGGACGACAAAAACAAGTACATTCTTGTATGCGTTCCTGCCTACAATGCCGGCAGCAAACCGGGCTGCTACTTCCTCAATGCTTACTACAAGACCAACGATGAAGGCGGTAAGGTTGTAAAGGCTATTACAAGCTTTGTTTCCACGGGCGATGTTAAGACGAAGCTCAGTTCTTTCTCGCAGGACTTCGATTCCGACACGACTGACGGCAATGGTTCTGACGTCAAGATGAGATACATGTTCGATCAATCGCTCGGATCTTCGGCGATTATGGACAGCAACAGCCTTTGGGTAGTCCATAACAAGAACTACACATCCAAGACCGTGGTCATGTTCATGAAGGTCTTTTCGAACAAGTCCGAAGAACAGGTCAGAACGGAAAGCAAGAACACCTTTGTCAAGGAATTCGAGAAGAACAGCGCGACATTGAAGACGACAAAGACCTCTACGGTTACTTACGGGCCGACACAGTGGACCGTTGATACCCACGATTTCGGAAACTTTACGGCTTGTTCGATAACCGCAACCTATCCGAACGGCATGGTCGTCTGCATCCACGCTAAGTGCATCAACTCCGCAAAGACCACCATGAACAACTACATCAAGGATCTCGAGAGGTCTGTAAGGCTCTATTGAGGACCCCGTTCAGGGACTTGATCCTGATAGCAATATTTGAATAACAGCAGTCCGGAAAAACAATCGTTTTCCGGACTGTTCGCTTTTCGCGAAATTCAATAAAACAAATGGTCTTACCGGGTACAGGCACACCCGGGAAACAAGGTGTCAAAAAATCGCAACAATTGTATGATTTTTCCATTTTGTAGAAATACTTAATAAGATTACTGCATTTTAGAAGATACAAAGTTGCGGTGTTTGCCTATAAGATGTTAAGAGTAATTTTATTTTTTCTGGAGGTATTTATGCTGTTTATCGGTATTGATCTCGGTACTTCCTCGGTTAAGTTGCTCCTGATGAAGAGCGGCGGTGAGATCCTCCGTACTGTTACGGAAGAGTATCCCGTCTATTTTCCGCAGAGCGGATGGTCTGAACAGGACCCTGAGGAGTGGTTCAACGGAACCATGAAGGGAGTCGCAAAGCTTCTCGACGGTTTTGACGGCAAGGACGTCGGAGGCATCTCCTTCGGCGGACAGATGCACGGACTTACGCCCCTTGATAAGGACGGAAATGTTATCAGACGCGCCATCCTTTGGAATGACGGAAGGTCTGAGGAAGAGTCCCAGTATCTGAACAACGTCATCGGCAAGAAGAACCTTTCCGCATATACCGGTAACATTTCATTTGCCGGATTTACTGCTCCGAAGGTTCTCTGGATGAAGAAGAATGAACCCGAGAACTTCGCCAAGATCGACAAGATCCTCCTTCCTAAGGATTATCTTGCATACCGTTTAAGCGGCGTTTTCGCTACAGACGTTTCCGATGCTTCCGGCACGCTCTACTTTGACTGCGCAAACAGAAAGTGGTCTGCTGAAATGCTCGAGATCCTCGGCATCACAGAAGCTCAGCTTCCCAAGGTATACGAGAGTTATGAGGCTATCGGCAAGATCCTTCCCGAGATCGCAGATAAGCTCGGCATCAATCCTGACTGCCTTATCGTTGCAGGCGCAGGCGACAATGCTGCAGCTGCTGTCGGTACAGGCACTGTCGGCAACGGCGGATGCAACATCTCCCTCGGTACGAGCGGAACGATCTTCATCGCATCAAGCAATTTCAAGAACGATGAAGATAACTCTCTGCACGCTTTCGACCACGCAGACGGCGGCTACCACCTCATGGGCTGCATGCTCAGCGCTGCAAGCTGCAACAAGTGGTGGATGGAAGACATCATCGGAACCAAGGATTTCGCTGCAGAGCAGACCGGAATCACAAAACTGGGCGAGAACAATATCTTCTTCCTGCCTTATCTCATGGGTGAGAGATCTCCTCTCAACAATCCTGACTGCCGTGCCATGTTCGTAGGCATGTCCATGGATACTAAGCGTGAGGAAATGACACAGGCAGTCCTCGAAGGCGTTGCTTTCGCACTCAGGGATTCTTTCGAGTGCGCAAAGAAGATGGGTCTCGACATCAAGAGTTCCAACATCTGCGGCGGCGGTGCCAAGTCACCTCTGTGGCGCAAGATCGTTGCTAACGTTCTCGGCATTGAGCTTACAAGAACACAGAACGACGAGGGCCCGGCTCTGGGCGGCGCTATCCTCGCAGCTGTTGCATGCGGCGAATATAAGAACGTTGAAGAAGCATGCAAGGCTATCGTTACAACTCATGTCGCTGAGACACCGGATCCCGAGCTCACAGCGAAGTATGAAGCTAAGTATCAGAAATTCAGTAAACTTTATCCTATGTGTAAGGAGGCAGGATTATGGTAATTTTCGAGTCACATTCCGAGCGTTTCCGCAAGTATGGCCGCGTTGTCAACAACATTGACTTCGCACCCGTTATCGAAGCGCTCGAGAAGATCGCAATCCCTGACGGATGTGTTGAGTATAAGCCTTCCGTTAAGGAACTTGAGGAAGCTTCTGCTAAAGTCGACATGACAAGGCTTTTCGGCGGTGAGCTTGCTCTTGAGACAGGTTACTGCGCAGGCCAGAACCAGCTTCTGAACGCTGTTGAGTATCACAGATCATCTGAGATCAACATCTGTGCTACAGACTGCATCCTGCTCCTCGGTTCTCTTCAGGACGTAACTGATGATTTCCACTATGACACATCAAAGATCGAGGCATTCCATATCCGCAAGGGAACAGCTGTTGAGCTTTATGCAACAACACTTCACTATGCACCTTGCGGCATTGAGGGATCAAAGTTCATGGTAGGCGTTGTTCTTCCCGCAGGTACAAACTATGACCTCGAGCAGGAACACATCGACTGCCTCGCTGATTCCGACAGCGAAGATAAGCTTCTTACCGCAAAGAACAAGTGGCTTATCGCTCATCCCGATGCACCCGGCGAAGCAGGACATTTCCCGGGCCTTATCGGAGCTAACATTGAAGTAGACATTAAAAAAATACAACTGGAGGAAATCTAATTATGTCAAAGAAATTGTTTAATGCACCTGACGTTAAGCTCGCTATCGTAGCTGTCAGCCGTGACTGCTTCCCGGAGTCCCTTTCCGTTAACAGAAGAAAGGCTCTCGTTGAGGCTTACACAAAGAAGTATGGCGCTGATGATATC
>JAEEGL013879622.1_pt1 | contig 24915 bp, 21 predicted proteins | sample 9134231 | NCBI WGS metagenome assembly JAEEGL01 (sample SAMN16246548, study PRJNA631951) | gut metagenome | biome: gut microbiome; feature: rumen; material: fiber-attached | host: Bos | place: Iran: Karaj | collected 2018-10
ATTTTTTCAAAGCAGGCACGCATACATACGGATGAGCTTGATCTGACATTGCTGGATACACCCGGGCATGCAGATCTTTCGGGAGAAACAGAGCGTGCGATTGCGGCGATGGATATCGCCATACTGGTAATCAGCGGAACGGATGGTGTGCAGGCACATACGGAGACTCTGTGGTCTCTGCTGTTAAGATCCAGGATACCGACCTGGATTTTTGTAACAAAGATGGATGCCGCAAAACAGACGAAAGATGAGCTTTTGGAAGACCTTCAGAACAGTTTTGGAGACGGCTGCATGGAACTTCCTGCAACAGATCCGGAATCCATTGCCATGCTGAGCGAATCTTCTTTGGAAATGTATATGGAAACAGGAACCGTATCCGACGAAGAAATCACCCGGCTGATTCGGACCAGAAAGCTGTTTCCGGTCAGTTTCGGATCCGGTCTGCGATTGGACGGGGTGGATGATTTCCTGTCTCTTTTGGCAAAGTATGCGCCGGAGCCGGAGAGAACGCCGGCTTTCGGTGCAAGGATCTATAAGATCGGCAGAGACGCTCAGGCAGGACGGCTGACCTATATGAAAATCACAGGAGGAGCATTGTCTGTCCGGGATACGTTAAGTTACCGGGGCTTCAACGGTAAAGTGCTGGAAGAAAAAGCAGCGCAGTTAAGACTGTACTCGGGGCCTAAATATGATACGGTTCAGACGGCTTTTGCCGGGGATGTGGTTGCTGTAACAGGCCTCTCCGAAACGCGTCCGGGACAGGGACTTGGCATTGAACCGGATTCTGAGACGCCGTTGCTGGTTCCCGCACTGGGGTATCGGATCGGATTACCGCAAGGCACAGACCCGAGGACGGTACTTCCAAAGCTCAGACAGCTGGAAGAGGAAGAACCTCTGCTGCATATTGTATGGCAGCAGAGCCTGGGGGAAATTCAGGTTCAGCTGATGGGTCCTTTACAGACGGATGTGATCGCAGCTCTGATACGGGAACGGTTTAATCTGGAGGTGAACATCGGGACCGGACGAATCTTGTACCGGGAAACGATAGCCGCACCTGTGGAAGGCATAGGACATTTTGAACCGCTGCGGCATTATGCAGAAGTGCATTTGCTGCTGGAACCCGGTGAACCCGGGAGCGGGCTGCAGTTTGCATCCGCAGTCAGTGAGGATGACCTCAATCTGAACTGGCAGAGGCTTATCCTGACCCATCTTGCAGAGAAAGAACATGTCGGTGTACTTACCGGCTCACCGCTGACAGATGTGAAGATCACCTTGATCGCAGGGCGTGCTCATTTGAAACATACAGAGGGAGGAGATTTCAGACAGGCCACATACCGCGCAGTCCGTCAAGGGCTTATGCGTGCGGAAAGTATTTTGCTGGAGCCGTATTATCATTTCCGGCTGGAAGTACCGTTTGCGGAAGTTGGACGCGCAATCAGTGACATCCAGACTATGGGCGGAATCCACGATGCACCGGAAGAGGCAGGCGGCAGGATGGTGCTGACAGGTTCTGCGCCGGTGTCCGCTATGGCAGAGTATGCGACCGAAGTAGCAGCTTATACCCGCGGTCATGGAAGACTATCCTGTTATGTGGAAGGATACCGTCCATGCAAAAATGCAGAGTCGGTCATTGCAGAGCGGCAGTATGATCCTGAGGCAGACATTGAGAACACTCCTGACAGTGTGTTCTGCGCGCACGGAGCAGGATTTATTGTAAAATGGAATCATGTAGAAGAGTATATGCATCTTGATACAGGCTTCGGAAAAGAAGAGCCTTCCGCTGCACCCCGGCTGAAACAGGGGAATCTGAATATTGATGAGAAAGAACTGGAAGCGATTATGGTACGGGAATTCGGCCCTATCCGCCGGAGCATTTATTCAGCTCCGAAGAAAATCGTTACAGCAGATCATCAGATATCTTCACCGAAAGCTCCGGAGCATATTATTGTGGACGGATACAATGTCATTTTTGCCTGGGAGGAACTCAAGGTGCTGGCAGAAAAGGATCTGGAGTCCGCGCGTTCGCAATTGATCGAAATGCTCATCAACTATCAGAGCTACACCGCATCGGAACTGGTGCTTGTATTTGATGCTTATCAGGTATCTGCAGGCACAGGGGCAAAGTACAGCGAGGGACCGATGCATATTGTGTTTACAAAAGAAAATGAGACTGCAGATATGTACATTGAGCGTTTGGTAAACGAAATAGGAAAAAATGAGACAGTCAGGGTAGTGACCTCGGATTCACTGATCAGACTCGGAGCTCTTCGCTCAGGCGTGCTTCGTATGTCTTCTGCTGAGTTTATTGATGAGGTGAAACGAATCCTGGGGAAAATCGCGGAAATGATTCAGAGGGATAACCGATAAGATGGATGCAAATGAGTTTCTGAGACGCGTTGATGACCTTGCTGACCGCGCTGAGAGAAGAGGCATTGTTACCCGGACAGGCTTTCTGACTCCCGCGGAGCAGTATATGCTCAGGCAATACTATAAGGGTGATAATCTGGTGCTTACCGGAGGGCAGCCGGATTGCGAACGGCAGGCAGCATTCTTTCTTCCGGATTTTCTGGATCCGGAACAGTTTGATCCTGCTGAGTTCCTCTGCGCCGTGAAGATCGAAGCACATTTCGGTTCGCCGGGGCATCGGGACTATCTTGGCGCGGTTCTCGGACTTGGAATTGTACGGGAGGCTGTTGGCGATATCCGGATTTTTGGAGAGACGGCATACCTGTTTTGTCTGCCCACGGTTGAGACGGTGCTGATTGAAGAATTGAAAAAAGTCGGGCATATCAGCGTGACCGCCGCTCATTACATCCTGGAGGATGTACCGGCGGCGGCTATTAAAGTCAGGAAGATTTCATTTACGGTAAAAAGTCTGCGCCTGGATGCAGTGGCAGGGCCAATGTTCGGTATGAGCCGCACGGCGGCGGCTGATCTGATCCGTATGGGTGCAGCAAGCCTGAATTATACTCTTTGCGAGCGAACGGATGCACCGGTGAAGGAAGGGGATATCATCTCTCTTCGGGGTCACGGAAAAGGCTGCTTAAAGACCGTGGGCGGAAGGTCCAGAAAAGACCGCCTGTTTGTTGAAGCGGAAGTATATCTATAATGGTCAGAAGCCGAAGAGTTCGGCTGCTTTGGCCATCCGGTCCACAATTCCTACACCGAACGGACATCTTTCTTCGCAGCTTCCGCAGCCGAGACAGGCGGAAGCGGTGATATCCAGAGCCCTGTAGTGTTCGGAGACGCTTTCCGGAACTGAAGGCTGCGCAGCCGCAAGATCATAGAGCTTGTTAACCATGGCGATATCGATATTGACAAGACATGGCTTGCAGTGCCCGCAATACGTGCATTGCCCGGAATACGCATGCAGCGGTGCGGCAGCGATTACCGAGGCATAATCTTTCTCATCGTCAGAAGCACTTTCATACGCGATTGCCGCGTCCACCTGTTCTTTGGTGTCATATCCGCAGAGAATCGAAGCAACGCCCGGGCGGGTCAGGGCATAATGAATCAGCTGTGACGGAGTAAAGGCGACTCCGAACGGCGATTGTTCAGCGTTGAACAGCCTTCCGCCAAAGAATCCTTTCATAACGGTAAGACCGACATTGTTTTCTTCGCAAAGACGGTAGAATTCAGCCCGGTCCGGATCAATTCCGGAAAACGAGGTGTTATCATATCCTGCGAACATGGAATCCAGATCATCCGTGGCGGGACGCATGTCAAACGCAGGATTGATGCTGAACAGAATCATTTCGATAAAGCCGGTTTTTACTGCCAGTTTTCCGATGACCGGGTTGTGAGTGCTCAGACCGATATGACGGATGATCCCCTTCTGATGCAGCTCATGCACATATTCGATATACGGACTTTCCATAACGCTGTTCCATTCCTCGAGGGAATCAATATAGTGGATCATACCCAGATCGATATAGTCTGTACGGAGCCTGTTCAGCAGATCCTCAAAGGCCGGTTTCACATACTGTAAGTCCCTGGAGCGTACATACTGCCCATCCTGATAAGTGGAGCCGATATGCCCCTGTACATACCAGGAATCCCGGCATCCTTCCATTGCTTTTCCGATGATATCACGGGACTTCGGGTCCGGCATCCAGCAGTCCACGATATTAATTCCTTTCTCGTGGGCATATTTCAGCAAGGCGACGGATTCTTCTTCGGGATGGCGTTCCAGCCACTCACCGCCAAAGCCGATTTCACTGACTTTAAGACCGGTTTTTCCAAGGATTCTGTAAATCATATCATTTTCCTCCAGTCAATCATATTGAGCATCCAAGTGAGTCATTAATGGTCATTAATATAGTATCCTAAAAACTGCCGGCGGACAAGACGGAACGCAAAATATACTCTCATAGATCGAACGGGAAGATTCCGGGAATCTTCACACCTGAAAAACGACTCAAGCGAAAGAGATGAAAAACGCAAATCAAATAAAATTTATTGTAATACAATAAATAAATGTTGACAAACGATTTATTTATGATAGAATGTGAAACAAGGAGACTCCTTTGGCAATTCACGGCTATTATTCTGATACGGACGGAGCAACATCCGCCAGGAGGAAATCAATATGGAACAACAGATGATTGAAATACAACCCGATCCGCCGATGGACTGGGATAAAACACGGATTCGGTCCCTGATCCGGGCTGTTTTTACGATTGTGACCGCATACGGGCTGATCTCAGTATTGCAGAAGATGTTCCGGGATGAGCATTTTGCGCTTCCGCTGATGATCTCGGTTACCGTGCTCTTTGCAGGCACACTCGTTTTTGCTCTTGTATGCGGAGCGAAGATCCGCTTCACATCCGCTGCTGCCTTTATCATCGGCATTTCGGCAGGGGCGTATGCCTGGCTGAACGACGAGCTGTTTTTCCAGGTGTTTATCGCAGTGCATGTGATTGTTCTGTCTTACGCATTTTTCGTTCTTTCCCTGTTCGGGAACACGAACCAAAGACTCTCCGGAGGAACGTTTTTACTGGATCTTATCAAAGCAACGTTCGTTTATCCGTTCCTTTCGGTCCGGTCCCTTTTTTCCTCGGTGTTCAAACGGAAAACAGCGGAAAAGAAATCAAAGCATGCGTTCCTGTTCGTTCTGATCGGCATTGCTGCGGCAATTGTTCTCGGAATCATCACCGTCTCGCTTCTTTCATTCGATCCTGATTTTGAAAAAATGTTCCTCTTTGAATGGAACTGGACATTCTTTTCCGACTTAATCGGAAAACTGATTTTCTGCATTCCGCTGACGATCCTTCTTTTCAGCATGTTCACTTCTTCCGAAAAAAGAAAACTTCCCAACATGTCCACTCCGGAGACCGCTTCCAGAATCGGAACACGTATGAAAAAAGTGCCGGCAGTCGTTTTTCTGATTCCGGCGGCAGCATTGTTCGTCATATACGGATTGTTCTTTTTCACGCAAAGATCCGTTTATCTGAGCGCATTCCTGGGGATCGTGCCGGATTCTTTTACAGCGGCGGAATATGCCCGCAGCGGTTTCTTTGAACTGTGTACTGTGGCTGCGATCAATGCTGTGGTAGGTGTTCTGATGTCGTTGTTCATGAATGAATCATCTCATGCGGTTGTGATTCTCAAAAAAATTACGAATACGATCCTTGCATTTATGACGCTGATCCTGATTGCGACTGCTCTTTCCAAAATGATACTGTATATTCAGCGGTTTGATCTGACGGTATTGCGTTTGTTCTCTTCGGCAGTCCTGGTTTTGATTGCGATCGGCTTCTTCGTTTCAGTCCTGGCACAGTGGATCAAACCTGTAAAGACCGCTCCGGTTCTCATTATCATCGCGTTGTTGCTGCTGCTGGTAACACCGTTCCTGAATGTAAATGGCCTGGTCGCGAAATACAACGTTGACGCATATCTTCAGAGAGAGATGGAAAACGTTCCGGAAAACAGCATTGATACTTCATATCTGATTGATGATCTCGGCGATGCAGCAATTCCGGAAGCGATCCGGCTGCTAAAATCCGGAACTCTCCCGGAAGAAGAAACATTATGGTTGAATCAACGGCTTAAGAACCGTTATGACGCGCTCAACCAGCTCGATTTTTCAGAACAGACCATCACTGGATGCCGCGCGCTGCAGGCAATGGAGCAATCGCTGTTCTGATCTTGCTTGCTTGATAACTGAAAAACTGATTTTAATAAGCCCTGAAACATCCCGTTTTCAGGGCTTTGTAGTATAATGGGTTTTCGTCGCAAAAACGTCTGAACCTGCGGCAACGAAAGAAAAGGATGATTTATGAGAGACAGAGTGCTGATTTTGCCGCGAGCATGAAAAAGCATCAGTTTGCTCTTGCAAGCTGTGACACAAATCAATAGAATAATAGAAAAAGATTGTTTCGGGAGGCCGGTATGTGCGGCAGATACTATCTGGATGAGGAAATCAAGAACGAAAGGCTCATAGAGCAGATCCGGCAGGCGATGCGCGTTTCGGTCAAACTGTGCGCCAATATGAAAACTACCGGAGAAATACGGCCGACGGACACCGTCCCGGCGCTTGCTCCAAGTGCAATCCGGCGGAACATCGGGGCTTTTCCCATGCAATGGGGATTCATGCATCCGAAGCACAAAGTGCTGGTTTTCAATACCAGAAGTGAGAGAGCCGAGGAGCAGGATATGTTCTGCGCAAGCGTAGATGACCGCAGATGCCTGATTCCGGCTTCCGGATATTATGAGTGGAAGAAAGGCGAGAACGGAAAGAAAGACCGGTACGCATTCTTTGATCCGGAAGAAGAGCCGCTGTATCTGGCGGGATTGTATATTCGTTCATCAGAGCAGAAAGTACCCTGTTTTTCCATTCTGACGCAGGATGCGGTCCCCGGAATCAAGGAGATTCATCTGAGAATGCCTGTCCTTGTCCCGTATGACAGGGCGGAAGAATGGCTTTCCCCGGATACGGATTTCAGATCCATGATCAAATCCCTGCAGCCGGCCATAACGGCGGAGAAACGATAAGAGAACACATCAATCGGAGAACAATAATGAAACTGATACATTTATCGGACCTGCACCTCGGAAAACGGATCAGCGATTATTCCATGATCGAGGACCAGGAGTATATCCTGAAGGAGATCATAAAGATCGTAGATATGGAAAAGCCTGACGGTATCATCCTGGCGGGAGATATCTACGATAAACCGGTTCCTTCCGCGGAAGCAGTGGAATTGTTTGACTCTTTTTTGGTCAGGCTGGCAAAAAGAAAGCTCGCTGTATTCATCATCAGCGGGAACCATGATTCGCCGGAGAGGATCGCTTTCGGCGGGCGGATTATGAAAGACAGCAGGATCTTCCTCTCCCCGGTATATGAAGGAAAGACCGAGCCGATCGAACTTATGGATGGATACGGTCCTGTCCGTTTTTACCTGCTCCCGTTTATCAAACCCGTACATGTCAGAAGATATCATCCGGAAGATGAGATCACTTCCTATACCGATGCGATCCGGACAGCGATCAAAGATATGGAGATCGATCCGGGCGTCCGGAACGTTTTAGTCACGCATCAGTTCGTGACGGGGGCGTCCCGCAGCGATTCCGAGGAGATTTCCGTAGGCGGTTCTGAAAATGTCGATGCTTCTGTACTAGAGCCTTTTGACTATGTTGCGCTCGGTCATCTGCATTCACCGCAGAACTGCGGAAGCGAACGGATCCGATACTGCGGCACCCCGCTGAAATATTCATTTTCGGAAGTCAACGATCATAAATCTGTGACAGTTGTGGAACTTGGTGAAAAGGGAAGCATCCGTATTCGGACCGTTCCGCTGAAGCCGCGCCGGGACTGGGCGGACCTTCGCGGAACATATGAGGAACTGACGCTCCGTTCTTTCTATGAATCCACAACCTACCGGGATGACTATGTCAGGATCACCCTGACGGATGAGGAAGACATCATGGACGCGATCGGAAAGCTCCGGATGATCTACCATAATCTCATGAACCTTAACTACGACAATACGAGGACGCGGATGAGCAGGGAGATCGAAAAGGCGGAGGAGATCGAGCATAAAACGCCGCTGGAGCTGTTCGGAGATTTCTATGCTCTCCAGAATAATCAGAAGATGAGTGAAGAGCAGGAACAGTACATGACGGACTTGATCGAGAAAATGACGGAGGGCGAAAGATGAGACCGATCCAACTGACAATGTCCGCTTTCGGACCATATGCCGGTACGACCGTGCTGGATCTCGATTCCCTGGGAACGGAAGGACTGTATCTGATTACCGGGGACACAGGCGCCGGAAAAACAACGATCTTCGACGGCATCGTATACGCGCTGTACGGGCGCGCAAGCGGCGAAAACCGGGACAGCGGCATGCTTCGCTCCAAATATGCAGGGGAAGAGACACCCACGGAAGTGGAACTGGTATTCTCCTGCAGGAACCAGACATATACGATCAGGCGCAATCCGGAGTACGAGAGGGCGAAGACGAGAGGAGCCGGAAAGACAAAGCAGGCGGCAGCTGTCGAGCTGAAGCTTCCGGATGGGAAGGTCCTGACAAAACGGAACGAGGTCGACGCAAAGATCCAGGAGATCATCGGAATCGACCGCAGTCAGTTTTTGCAGATCGCTATGATCGCACAGGGGGATTTTCTGAAACTGCTCCTTGCCACAACCGATGACCGGAAAAAGATCTTCCGGCAGATTTTCCGGACGGAACTGTACCAGAAACTTCAGGACAGACTGAAAGCTGAGGCTATTGTGCTGAAGAACGAGTGCGACCGCGTAAACGATGCGCTTTCCAGAACGGTCAAGGATATCCGCTGCGAAGAGGATGACGTTCTGATAACCGAAGTTGAGGAAGCGCAAAACCTTAAGATACCGGTCAATGAGATTCTCTCATTGCTGGAACAGCTGACCGAAAAGGAACAGGATCGCTGTAAAACACTGGAAAAACAGGCAGAGGAACTGAACCGGAAGATCGGAACGATCAATGTCCGGCTCGGCAAGATCGAACAGAACGAAAAAGCGAAAGCAAGTCTGAAAACTTCACAGCAGAATCTTCTGCAGGAAACAGAGAGAGCCGCAGCGCTCGAGGAAGCATATACCGCCGTACAGGCAAAGGTCCCGGAACGGGAAAGAATGGAAAAGGAATCGTTCCGGATCAAGGAGGACCGCATCCGATATCAGCGGATCGATGATCTGGAAAAGGAGATCAGCCTCCAGGATCAGAACAAAGAAATAGCAGAAGCGGAGATCAAAAAGGCGGAGCAGATCATTTCTCAGAAGGAAACGGAGGCAGCTGCTCTGAAAAAGGAGATCGAAGAACTGTCCTTTGCCGGCGAAAAGAAAGAGAAACTGAAAGCCGAGAAGCAGGCGATAGAGCTCCGGAACGAAAAACTGGACAGCTTGAATGAAGCGATTCGGATTCATGCAAGCGCCATACAGAACTACCGTACCCAGCAGGAACGCTATCTGAAAGCATCGGAAGAGGAAAAACGCTGTTCCGATGAATATGACCGGAAGAACCGCGCTTTTTTGGACGAGCAGGCCGGAATCATGGCGGAAACGCTCCGTGATGGCATTCCGTGCCCTGTCTGCGGTTCCCTGGAGCATCCGCATCCGGCCGGAAAATCCGAACAGGCTCCGACGGAAGCGGAGCTGAAAGCCGTTAAAGAACGATCGGAAAGGGCAAAAAAGACGGTCAGGGAAGAAAGTGAACGCGCAAAAGAACTCGGGGCTGTCGTTTCGGAACGCAAAAACGAGGTCGAAAAACAGTGCGCTTCGGTCTTTGCATGTTCGTATTCGGAGGAGATCCCGATGCGGATCACAGAAGAAAAGCAGGCCATTTTACGGTCTGTCGGCGAACTGAAAAAGCAGATTCTGGAGGAGGAGCAGAAGACTGCGCTCAGAGAACGCAAGATCCGCCAGCAGCAGGAAACGGAAAAAACGCTTGCGGATGCCAATCAAAAACTGGCTAAGGAGAAGGAGGCATATGTCTCCGCAATCAGTGCAAATCAGGCAAACCGTTCCGCACTGGAAGCGTCAAAAAAAGAACTCCGGTTTGCTTCATTAAAGGAAGCGGAAGCGGAGATCGAACGGCTGGATCATTGCGTTCTGGAAATGAGAAAGGAAGAAGAGAAGACGCAGAAAGAAAAAGAAGCGTCTCAGAGAACCATCACTTCATTGGAAGCGGCGATCCGTCAGCTGAAAAGTCAGCTTTTGGGAACCGAAGAATATGATAAGACAAAGGAAGAGGAAGAAAAAAACAGCTTAGAGACGCTAAGAGCCGGGACCGAGAAGAATATCCGGGAACTGACAACCCTGATCCGGACCAACCGCACCGTCTATGAAAAGCTTCAAAAGGATTCGGGAGACCTGGCTGAAAAGGAAAAACGGAGATCCTGGCTTGAAGCGCTTTCCAATACTGCAAACGGTCAGCTTGCCGGAAAGGAAAAGATTACGCTGGAAACTTATATCCAGATGACCTATTTTGACCGGATCATCCGGAGAGCAAATCTGAGACTTCTGGAAATGACCCAGCAGCAGTACGAACTGAAGCGAAGTACCGAGGCGGAGAATCTCAGAAGCCAGAGCGGGCTGGAACTGGACGTCATCGACCACTATAACGGCAGCATCCGAAGCGTTAAGACCCTTTCAGGCGGTGAATCCTTCAAGGCATCTCTGTGCCTCGCACTCGGACTTTCGGATGAGATCCAGTCGGCATCGGGCGGCGTCAAACTGGATACGATGTTTGTGGATGAGGGCTTCGGCTCGCTGGATGAAGAATCCCTGAGCCAGGCGATCCATACGCTGAAAAGCCTGACGGAAGGAAACCGGCTGGTTGGAATCATCTCGCATGTCGGGGAACTCAAGCGGAGGATCGACCGCCAGATCCTTGTGACCAAAGAACGTGAAGGCGGAAGCAAAGCAGAAATTATACTTTCATAAATAAGAGAAGAGGAATGAACATGGAAAAACTGACACTCGAAAAAGCAAAGGAACTGAATGCGAAAACAGTGCACGAGGAGCATTTGCTGCTGCATGCGGCGAACGTTTCCGCCGCGATGGGCGCTATGGCGGATTATTTCGGAGAAGATAAGGAGCAGTGGGAGGCAGTCGGCTGGCTGCACGACTATGACTATGAACTGTATCCGGAAGAGCATCTGAAGCATACGGAGGAACCGTTAAGAGAAGAGGGCGTTCCGGAGGAGGATATCCGCGCGATCCTGTCGCACGGCTATGGAATCTGCACCGATGTGGAACCGCTGAACAATCTGGAAAAGAGTCTGTTTACGGTAGACGAGCTTACCGGAATCGTGCAGGCGGCAGCTAGAATGCGTCCGATGGGAATCACGGATATGGAGCTGAAGAGCTTTATGAAAAAATGGAAGGACAAGAAATTTGCTGCAGGGTGCAACCGTGACCTGATCCTGAAAGGCTGTGAGATGCTCGGCATGGATATCAGAGAGGTAGCGGATATTGTAATCAAAGGCATGAAGGAGCACGCCGGGGAACTGCAGCTCACGGGCGACGCTCAGTAAAATACAGGAATCAGAAAGATCCCGGAATCGAAGCTGTCATCGATGATCCGGGATCTTTTCTTGCGGTTATACAGTTTTGCGCTTTCGGTCTTCTTTGTGACGGGATTGACTGTCCAGAGAGTACGTCTTTGAGCATCCAGCTTTTTCCGGAGTTTCTTGCTCATCTTCTCCTTTGGAACGAACTTTTCCATGGTTGATTCCTCCTTTGCTTTTTTGTTGTACGGGAGTACTTTACTATGTTAAGAACAAAAATGCAAGACCCAGGGTTTCATTGACAGTGTTTTTTGCGGTTGGTATAATGGCGATACAGAGAGAAAAGTGGAAAACAGAAGGAAAATCAGATGATTGAAACCTTTTCCGACAGGCGGAACAGACCTGAAAAAACACCGAAATATGCGGTGCTGGACTTTGACGGAACCGTCTCGCTGATCCGCGAAGGCTGGCAGCAGATCATGACACCGTATTTTACGGATGAATTATACGATACCCCGGAAGGAAGAAAACTGCCAAGGGAGCAGGTTGAGCTTCACTGCCGGGATTTTATTACGCTTCTGACGGGAAAACAGACGATCTATCAGTGCATCCGGCTTGCAGAGGAAATCAAGGCTTTCGGAGGAACTCCTGAAGATCCTCAGGCCTATAAAGACGAGTATGTAAGGCGGCTTCTTGTGAAGATCGATGACCGGCTGAAAGGACTGGAAAACGGGAAGATCGAACCTGAAACCCTGACAGTGCCCGGAAGTTATGACCTTCTTAAAATGCTTCAGAAACATGGGGTAAAAGCTTATCTTGCTTCCGGAACGGACGAGGAACACGTCCTGAATGAAGCTGCATTGTTAAAGGTGGATCATTACTTTGACGGACGGATCTACGGCGCGCAGAGAGAATATAAGACGTTCAGTAAGAAACTTGTGATTGAGCGGATCATCCGCGAGAACCATCTGTCCGGCGGGGAACTGATCGGGTTCGGCGACGGATATGTGGAAATCGAAAATGTCCGGGAAGCGGGAGGCTTCGCGGTTGGCGTTGCGACCAATGAGCACGAACGGCGCGGAATCGACGAATGGAAACGTGAACGGCTGATCCGTGCCGGGGCGAACGTGATTATCCCGGATTACAGGAACATCAGAGAAATAGAGAAAATGCTTTTCGGGGAGGTAACGTATGCCGTTTGAAGAATTCGACCGCTCGAAACTGCTTCTGAAACCGCTTGAGGAAAGAGTCCATGACATCGATTATTCCGTTATGAAGCCCGCTGTGGCAGATAACGGATACCGGCATCCGAAAATTGATATCCTGGCCGACCGGATCCGAAAAGCGAAGGAAAAGGGCGCGGATGTTACCATGATGCTTGGCGGCCACGTGATTCGTTCAGGCGTCGCCCCGTCCATGATCGCCCTGATGGAAGCGGGGTATATCACACATTTCGCCATGAACGGTGCCGCAGCGATCCATGACTTTGAGCTCGCCATGATCGGCGCGACGACCGAGAGCGTGGCAAAATACATTTCCGAAGGCCAGTTCGGACTCTGGAAAGAGACCGGCTATTACAATGACGCGATCAATGAAGGCGTGAAGCTTGGCCTGGGATTCGGAGAATCGCTCGGGAGATACATCGAAGAACACGATTTTCCGTATAAGAGCACAAGTCTGCTTGCCGCGGGCTATCGGAACCAGGTGCCCGTGACGGTTCATGTCGGCATAGGCTGCGACATCGTGCATGAGTTTCCGAATGCCATAGGCGCATCGATCGGAGAAGCGACCTATCGGGATTTTCTCATTTACACCCGGTGCATCGAGAATCTCGAGAACGGCGTATTCATGGATTTCGGTTCCGCTGTCATCGGACCGGAAGTATACTTAAAGGCGCTCTCTATGTCGCGTAATGTCGCGCACCAGGAGGGAAGAAGGATCGCACATTTCACAACGGCCGTTCTGGATTTGCTGCCGCTGGAAGACTGCGACATCCACGAAGCACCGCCCAAGTCCGATCCTCGTTATTATTTCCGTCCCTGGAAAACAATCATGGCGCGTACGGTTGCCGACGGCGGGGAAAGCTATTATATCCAGGGGGTGCATCAGGACACGGTTCCCGCTCTTGCGTGGAATCTCCTGAAGGGCCAAATCTGATTCAGGAAAAAGAATATGCAGACAGACATGACGCTGACCCGGCTCCGGACCCTGCTGTCCGGATTCAACAGACTACATATCGTACTTGTCGGCGATCTTTTTCTGGACCGCTGGTATCATGTTGATCCGGCTCTCGATGAGCCGTCACTGGAGACAGGAAAGACCGCGCATCAGGTCGTGAAAAAAAGAAGCGCACCCGGCGCCGGCGGAACGGTTCTGAACAACATTTCAGCCCTCGGGGCAGGTACGATCAAAGTAGTCTCTGCGATTGGGAAAGACGGGGACGGATGGGAATTGACTGAACTGTTAAAACAGCGGCGGGTCGATCCTTCAAATATCGTAATCTCCGATCAGATTGTGACGCCTTCCTATATCAAGCCGCTGTTTCCCGAGGAAGGGGAACGTCTTGACATCAAGAATTTCACGCCATTGCCGGAGGAAATTGAGTCAAGTCTGATAGAACAGATGGAGAAAGCGGTAAAAGAAGCGGACGCGGTCATTTTGCTGGATCAGGTCACGGAGGAAAACTGCGGTGTTCTGACCCGGCATGTCCGTAAGGCTGCCGCGGAGGCTGCGAAGCGTTATCCGGAAAAACTGTTCCTGGCAGATTCCAGGGCATTTATCGGGTCGTTCCGCAATGCTGTGATCAAGTGCAACAACTATGAAGCGGCTGAGATTGCGAACATGCCTGCGAAAGAGGACTTGTTCAGTGAAGAACATGTTTTCAGGTGCATGGGAACAATGAAAGAAATGACCGGCTGCCAATCGGTGGTGACTTGCAACAAGCACGGCATTGCAGTGGAGACAGGGGACGGATACCGGCTTGTTCCGGCGGTCCGGCAGAATGGTCCGATCGATATCTGCGGTGCGGGAGACGCGGCAACGGCTGCGCTTGCCTGTGCAATCGCGGCGGGAGCAACCATGTATGAAGCGGCGGTCATTGCGAATCTTGCTTCTGGGGTGACAGTCAGAAAACTGGGAGAAACCGGCACTGCATCCCAAGAGGAGATTATTGCATTGTATCTGGAACAATACGGCGAATAGAATAATCGAAAACATGAGGAATCAAACATGCTGACTTTTTCACCGATCCCTTCACCGATTCTGATCCGGCCTTTTGAGAAAAGGCAGATTGTGTGTGCATTTCATGATATTGACGGTACTCATTCCCTGATCCGCGACTGGCCTCCGGTCATGAGCATCGTGCTGGATTATGCCGAAAAGAGCGGCGTTCCGGAAGGGTATGACAGTGATGAGAATGTCAGATTACTTGCAGAAAAAGCTGGAACAGAGCCTCTCCCCGTCACGGACCGGTTCTGTGTGGAGTCCGCCGGATTGTCTGCTCTGACACAGATGGAATGGGCACTGCGGCGCGCGGTAGATGCCGGAACGGTTGACATTCCATGTGATATCCGGCAGAACAGAGAGAAGATCAAACGGATTTTCGGCGGTGAAGAACTGTTTCCGACAATGCCGGATTCACCGGAACTGGATCGTTTTTTGAAAGAACATACTCCGCGGCTGTTCCGCTTCTATGAAAAAGTTCTCAATGCGTTTTGCAGGGACAGGAATCTGGAACTTGCGAAGAAAGATCCGGAACGTTTCAGGATTCCGGGTTCTCCCGAGTTTATGCGGTTTTTGCATGAACATGGAGTCCGGAACTACTTTGTCACCGGCGCAGTTGTCGAAAAGGGAATGGGTATGTACGAGGAAGTAGTGACGCTGGGGTATCGGATCGGCGAAGGAGAAACTGTAGACGATATCATAGGATCCACCTGGGAGGATAAGGAACCAAAGGACGTGATCATGAAACGTCTCGCGAAACAGCTGGGAATCCGGGGAGAACAGATCCTGGTGGTCGGTGACGGCAGGAGTGAAATCTCTGCGGGAACGCAGATGGGCGCGGTTACGATTTCAAGACTGAATGAAAGTGCGGACTATCAGCGTGAACTTCATAAAAGACTCGGAACGAATGTCATCGTTCCGGATTTTAAGGATCCACGGCTTTATGCAATGTTTTCCTGAAAGGAACGGTAAACAGGATGGAATACGGATATTTGGATTTTTCCGACATTAAAACAGATACCGCAAAAAACCGCAGAAATCTGGTCCGGATTGATACGATGCTGAATCCGGGAACGGATGCTGTTCCCGAATGGGACGGCGGAAAAGATTTCGACTCATTGATTGAAAAAATCGTTGAGGCAAGAAGAAACGGAAAACCCGTGATTTGGAGTCAGGGCGCGCATGTGATCAAGAACAACCTGTCCAGATATCTGATCGAGCTCATGAAGCATGGGATCATCACCCATATTGCCGGAAACGGCGCATGCAGCATTCATGATTTTGAGCTTGCCTATCTTGGCGGAACGAGCGAGGACGTGCCGACAGCTTTGGAGGACGGAACCTTCGGAATGTGGGAAGAGACCGGAGGATGGATGAACGCTGCGATCCAATATGGGGCGGAGCATGACATGGGATACGGAGAGTCTCTGGCCTGTTTTATAGATACCCATAAAGAACTGTTTCCTTACAGAGAAGACTGCGTGCTGTATCAGGCATATCTTTGCGGTGTTCCGGCAACGTTTCATATCGCTTTGGGAACGGACATCATTCATCAGCATCCCTCTGTTGATTTTTCAGCAATTGGAAAAACCAGCGGGATTGATTTTCATCGCTATTGTTATTCAGTAGCACATATGGACGGAGGGGTCTTTCTGAATTTCGGATCGAGCGTGATCGGACCGGAAGTGTTTCTGAAAGCAATTTCGATCTCGCGGAATCTGGGATTTGATACGAGGCACATTACGACGGCGAACTTTGATCTTGTGGATCTGGGAGACTACAGGGTCAAGATCGGATATGATGATCCGCATTATTATTATCGGCCAAGAAAGAATATTGTGAACCGGCCTCCGCAAAACGGCGGTATCGGCTGGCATTTCATCGGGGATCACAAGCAGACGATCCCGAATCTTTACCGGAAACTGGAACCATTCTTTGGAGAATTCGAAGCGAAGAAACTATGATTACAGACAGTCTTATCATATGTGAAGCGCAGCCGGAGAGAGAAGTAATCGATACGCTGATCGAACTGTCTGCCTGTTGGGAGGCAGAGAACAGCTGCCACGGATACAGGAAAAATACGGAAGAAGATATCAAAGGGAACCGGATTTTTCTGGCAAAGGAGGAGTCTGAAATTCTCGGATACCTGTTTGGACATGCGGCAAACGCGGAAAACGCCAGTTCGGTCATGCCTGACGGGACCCCGTTTTTTGAAGTGGAAGAACTGTATATAAAGCCGGAACATCGAAGCAAAGGAGTCGGAAAAGCACTTTTTGCATGCGTCGAGCAGAAAGCAAAAGAGGACGGCGCTGAGTTTGTCCTTCTTAGCACCGCAACGAAAAACTGGAAAGCGATTTTCCACTTTTATCTGGATGAACTCGGAATGGAATTCTGGAACGCCCGTTTGTTTAAGAAAATCCAGGAATGAAAAAACCGCCGGGAGGCGGTTTAATTTTTCACTGCGGGTTATTCTTCGGTGGGAAAATCTGAAGATTCAGGGTCACCCGATGCGCCGAACAATTCGTTCACCAGATCGGTTGCCTTGGGGAGATCTTCATACCGGACCAGAAATTTGATCCGCTCAAAATAGGAGGCGGTATAGGCTGCGATTCCGGCGCCGATTGTGCTGCTGGTCACGGCAGGAATACCATTTTGATCGAGAACATCTTTGAGCATTCCAGCGTTCATAGGGATGAGCTTCGTTAACAGGCAGAAATCGTTCGGCAAAGGCTCCCGGAGGTTTCTGCTTTTGCATTTGGGACATTTGTCCTCATTAATAACGAGCTGGCATTTTTCACAGTATAACATGGTATCCCCCTTTGTAAATCATCAGAGAAGGATGATTCCATTCTCCAGAGCGGTCTGGCGGACTTCATCCGGCCAAACGGAGCATTGTACTTCTCCGATGTGGGCTTTCCGCAGGAAGAACATACAGATGCGGCTTTGTCCGATGCCGCCGCCGATCGTGTATGGCAGTTTCTTTTCCAGGACGGCGCGCTGGAAGGGAAGATCCGCCCGGTCAAGACACCCTGCTGTTTCCAGCTGAGACATCAGGGAATTCTCATCTACGCGGATACCCATGGAAGAGAGTTCAAGGGCAATATCCAGAACAGGATAATAAACGAGAATATCGCCGTTAAGCTGCCAGTCGTCATAGTCGGGGGCGCGGCCGTCATGACGCTTTCCGTTGGAGAGAGCACCGCCGATCTGCATGAGAAAAACAGCGCCTTTTTCTTTTGTAATGGCATATTCCCGCTGGGAAGGTGTGAGATCCGGATAAAGATCCAGTAATTCCTGTGTTGTGATAAAAAAGATATCCTTAGGAAGAATCTCTTCGATATAGTCATACCGAACAGCCATGTATTTTTCCGTTTTTTTCAGAGCACGGTACACACCCTGAACAGTTTTCTTCAGGGTTTCTATATTCCTCTCGTCTTTTGAGATGATCTTCTCCCAGTCCCACTGGTCAACATAGATGGAGTGAATATTGTCCGTTTCCTCGTCGCGGCGGATTGCGTTCATATCGGCATAAAGACCTTCATGCATGGAAAAACCGTATCGATGCAAGGCCATTCTTTTCCATTTCGCGAGCGATTGCACCACTTCCACATTTCGGTCATTCTGTTCCTTTACACCGAATGAAGCAGGACGTTCGATTCCGTTCAGATTATCATTCAGTCCGGATTCAGGTGTGACAAAGAGCGGCGCTGAGACACGAAGCAGATGAAGCTGCTCTGAAAGCATGCTTTGGAAAAAGTCCTTTACGGTTTTGATTGCAACCTGCGTATCATGCAAGGAGAGCGAGGAGCGGTATCCTGTGGGGATTCTGAGCTTTTCCATGGTATGTCCTCTTATAAAAATAATGAACAAACAATACCATAAATCACACTTTTTGACAAGAGTGATATCACAATCTCGATGGAGAGAACTGTAAAAAATATACAATATCGACACAGGGCTCCCGGAGAGACTGACTGAAAGCCGATTCCATCTGTGCGAATTGTCAAAAGTTCTTGACAACGGGGTAAAAGGAAAGTAAAATACCATGTGATGACAGTAAAAAAGGATATTCTGTCACGAATATGAAGGAGGAATAAACATGAAGAAGATTTTTGCTATCGTGCTTGCTGTAATCATGATCTTCGGTGCAATTGCGTGTTCGTCCAAGCCCGCAGGATCCAATGAACCGGCAAACAACGCGGCAGTTTCGAGTGACACACCGTGGCTGACCGTAGATGGTAAGTGCGCTTGCGGTAAGTGCTCCGTCGATATGTCGAAGTACAGCCCCTACATTCAGCAGCTCATTTATGAGGCTCATAAGAACGGCGAGACCCTGACGGTCTACGGCGCTTGCGACGAGTCCTACGTAAAGGCAGCCGGCGAAAAGTTTGAAGAGCTGTTCCAGATTCCGGCGGAAGAAACCCGTTATGCAACCGGCGAACTCTTCACCAAGACCGAAGAGGAAAAGAACAATCCTCAGGCGGATGTTTGGTTCGGTGGTTCTAACGACTACTACTTCAAGGCAAAGGATGCAGGTCTGCTCCAGGCTTACAAACCCGAGAACGAAAAGAACCTGATCCCGAACCCCGCGTTCATTGACAAGGACTATGAATGGGTCGGCATTTACACCGGCGTTTTGGGCATCATGTTCAACATGGATGAAGGTAAGGAACTCGGTCTCGAAGCTCCGAAGACCTGGGCGGAACTCGCTGATCCGAAGTGGACTGACAAGGATGGCAACAAACTGATTGCTCTGCCGAACCCCGAAACTTCCGCAACCGCAACGAACTTTCTGGCCACCCAGAAGTATCGTCTCGGCTATCCGGATAACCTCGATTCCGCAGCTCTGGAAAAGTATCTGAAGGACTTCGATAAGAACGTTACTCAGTACACCAAGTCCGGCTCCGGCCCGTCCAAGATGGTAGGCCCGGGCGAGTGCGTTGTTGGTATTTCCTTCCTGCATGACGGTGTTGCGCAGATTGCCAACGGCTATAAGAACATTCAGCTGATCGTTCCTGAAGATGGCACTGGCTTCGAAGTCGGCGCTGCCGCTATCGTCAAGAATGACAAGAACCCGAACGCAGCAAAACTGTTCATCGAGTTCTGCCTCACCGCTGACTGCGTCAACATGGGTAAAGATTATCAGTCCATGCAGAACCTTGTCATTACGGACGAAGCCGGCGCAATCCAGCCTGAACTTCTGAAAGAGTACGGCATCGATGACCTCAGCAAGCTGAACCTTGTTCCTTATGATGTATCGGATGTTGCTCCGAAACTGAAGGAGTGGACACAGGAGTGGCTCAGCTACGTCGGCGATGACGAGCGTCACCAGAAGAAGTCCTAATTGGATTTTTATCAAAGCATCTACTTGAACCCAAGGAGGGGACGAAGGAAAAGCCTCCGTCCCCTCTCGCCTTTTTATCAAACAGAAGGGAGGCGCCCCCGTGGAAGCCAAGACCGTAACTCCACAGGATTACCGCAGTCAGAGCAAAAAACTTGACCGGAAAAAGTTTTGGAACGATCCGATTCTGATTGCGATGATCGTTATCATGGTTTTCTTCTTGACGTTGTTCATCGTTTACCCTCTCGTGATGCTGCTTTCCGAAGCACTTCGCAGTTCGGATGGGCGGTTTACGCTGGATACCATCAAGGAAACGCTGACTTATGTTACTTTCAAGACGGCGTTTTTCAACACGCTGAAGCTCGGCCTGATTGTCGGTGTAACATCGACAGTTGTTGGCATGCTGTTCGCGTACATTGATGTTTACGTTAAAACAAAAACAAAGATTTTAGCGGGCTTGTTCAATGTCGTTGCTACGATGCCCGTTGTTTCCCCGCCATTCGTTTTATCCCTTTCCCTGATCATGCTGTTCGGCAGAACGGGCTTTATCACCAAGTCTCTGCTCGGCCTCCGCACATCCGGTATTTACGGTCTGACCGGCTTGATCATTGTACAGACACTGACATTCTTCCCTGTCTGCTATCTGACTTTTAAAGGCCTTCTGAAAAATATTGACCCGTCGATTGAAGAAGCTGCCCGTGACATTGGCGCATCCCGTATGAAGGTCTTCACCTCTGTTACGCTTCCGCTGATGCTCCCCGGTATCGGTAATGCATTCCTTGTCACGTTTATCGAATCCATCGCCGACTTCGCAAACCCGATGATTATCGGCGGCAACTACGATACGCTGGCAACATCGATTTATCTGCAGATTACAGGATCCTTGAACAAGAACATTGCTTCGGCAATGGCATTGTTCCTGCTCCTTTTGACAATGGCATTGTTCCTGCTTCAGAAGTACTGGCTTGAGCGTAAAGCCACTGCGACCTTAACCGGTAAAGCGGCGCGAGGCAGAATTCTGATTGAGGATAAGGGTGTACGTATCCCCCTGTCGATTCTCGCAGGTGCGGTCAGTATTTTTGTCATCGGTCTGTATGTCCTGATTCCGATCGGCTCGCTGTTCAACCTTTGGGGATATGATTACAGCTTGACATTCAAATGGTATGAGTACACATTCGCAAGCGGTGGCGCGAAGCAGTATACAGACTCTATTACGCTCGCTCTGATTTCGGCACCGATCACCTCACTGATGTCGATGCTGATTGCGTGGATGGTTGTGAAAAAGAAATTTGCGCTGAAAGGCTACATTGAGCTTGTCTCGATGATGGCAATGGCTGTTCCCGGTATCGTTCTTGGTATTGCTTATATCCGCGGATTCGTCACCGGCGTATTTCATGTAGCGGAACTGTTCCCGCGCGGACAGGCGCCGTTCTGGACGTTGCAGGGACTGTATGGAACGGGTGCTCTCGTCGTGCTTGTCTTTATTGTCCGTTCGCTGCCGGTCGGCACACGTAACGGTATTGCAGCTCTTCGCCAGATTGACAAATCGATTGAAGAGGCAGCGACCGATCTCGGCGCAAACAGCGGAAAAGTATTTACCTCTATCACGCTGCCTTTGATCAAGGATTCGTTCATCAGCGGTTTGATCACATCCTTCGTCCGTTCCATTACGGCGATTTCAGCGGTCATTCTGCTCGTCAATCCGCGAGTCAACCTGATTACCTATCAGATCAGCGAAAGTGCGAACAAGGGCTATTACGGCGCAGCGTGCGCGGCAGCTACGATTTTGATTTTGATCGTCTACGCTGCTATCCTGCTGCTGCAGATCTTCACGAAATACTTCGGTACCAGTCGGTATATCAAGCGAGAGGAGTAATCTATGGAAACCAAGAAAAAGAAGGGCATAGTGCTCGATCATATTTCAAAAATTTATCAGGACCCGAAGACCAAGAAAGAATTTTATGCGGTCAACGATGTTTCCCTGAATATTGAACCGGGTGAATTCGTTACGCTGCTGGGTCCGTCCGGCTGCGGCAAAACGACGACATTGCGTATGATTGCCGGTTTTGAAAGCCCGGATATCGGTGAAATCTATCTCGGAGAAGAAAAGATCAACGAGAAGACTCCGGATAAACGCGATACAGCGATGATGTTCCAGAACTACGCACTGTTCCCGCACATGAACGTGTTTGACAACGTGGCGTACGGTCTCAAACTCCGTGGCTTCAAAAAAGATGAGATCCGGGAAAAGGTTTTTGCGATTCTTGACCTTGTTGAGCTGAAGGGCATGGAAAACCGTATGACAAACCAGCTTTCCGGCGGTCAGCAGCAGCGTGTTGCACTGGCCCGCGCGCTTGTTGTACAGCCGAGCGTTCTGCTGTTCGATGAACCGCTTTCCAATCTGGACGCGAACCTGCGTGTACAGATGCGTACCGAAATCCGCCGCATTCAGCAGGAAGTAGGTTCTACGGCTGTATACGTTACACACGATCAGTCGGAAGCTATGAGTATTTCCGATAAGATCGTTGTCATGAATAAAGGCGTTATTGCACAGATGGGTACTCCGACGGAGATCTACTATCGTCCTGCAAGTGAATTTGTCGCAAGTTTCATCGGCGAGGCAAACTACCTGCGCGGCACACTGATTTCTCTGGATGGGGAAAACGGCGTGATCGAGGTTCTCGGCCGTCAGATTGAAGCATTCTGCCATCAGGATAAGAATCCGGGCGACGATGCGGCTCTGATGCTCCGTCCTGAATCTGTAACGCTTGGTGACGAAGGTGCGCTTCCTGCCCGTGTTGTGCTGTCGTGCTTCATGGGCGCATACCAGAACTATCATGTAATGGTCGGCGACAACCTCATCAAGATCACAGATTACAACCCGAAAGGCAAAAAGATTTATGCCGTCGGCGATCAAGCGTGGCTGCGCTTCAATCCGAGCGATGGAACGATCCTGTAATCCATGCAAAAACTACTTGGAATGGCGATCGGCGGTACGAAATGTATCGCCGTTCTCGGTATAGAGGAGAATAACGAGATCCGCATCCTTGGCAGCCGTCGCTTTGCGACCAGGGAAGCAGGCGGACCTTACGGTGCGTTTGAGCGCTTTGCCACTTACGGGGATGAATTGCTGAATGAATTCGGTATCAAACCCGATGCGGTCGGTATTGCATGCGGCAGTCCGCTTGATCCGGTAACCGGCGTGATTCAATCTCCGGCAAACCTTCCCGGCTGGGATAATATTCCGGCTGTTCGGTTAATGGAAGAGCACTTCGGAGTTCCGGCATTTCTTGAGAATGACGCAAACGCAGGTGCGCTTGCAGAGTGGCGGTTCGGCGCAGCGAAAGGCTACCGACACGCTGCGTTTCTGACCTTTGGTACCGGCCTTGGTTCAGGACTGATCCTGAACGGGCAGCTTTATGGCGGAGCCTCTGATATGGCGGGAGAATGCGGGCATATCCGGCTGGCACCTTTCGGACCGGTGGGTTGCTCCAAAATCGGTTCTGCAGAGGGGTTTTGCTCCGGCGGCGGAATTGCGCAACTGGCGCGGGATATGGTATATGAACGGATCATGGCAGGCGAAAAGCCTGTGCTGAGCCCGACGATAGACGGACTCAGTAAACTGACAGCCAAGTCTGTTGCGGAAGCTGCATATGCCGGAGATGAATTGGCTAAGAGCATCTATGCGCTGTCAGGCGAAATGCTCGGCCGGACACTTGCGATAATGATCGATCTGCTGAATTTAGAGGTGATCGTGATCGGCAGCATTTTTGCGCGCGCGGAGTCTCTTCTAAGACCGGCAATGGAGAAAGCAATCGAAAGAGAGGCTTTCGCTGTTTCAGCAAAAGCCTGCAGGATTGTTCCTGCTGCCCTTGGCGATGAGATCGATCAGTATGAGGCACTGGCGGTCGCATCTTATAATCTTCAGAAATAATACAACAGATGCTCCTGCCCTTTCTATGGGCAGGAGCAGCCTTATCAGGAAAGGAAAAATTATGCATGTTCATTTCAAAGATCCCGGTGAAATTCTTCAGCAGCTGATGGAACGGTACCCGGTCCTTATTCCGCAAAGAGAGTCCATCGAAGCAGCATATTGTATTCTCCGGGACTCCTTTGAAGACGGAGGAAAACTTCTTGTCTGCGGGAACGGCGGAAGCGCTGCGGACGCCTTGCATATCGCAAGTGAATTGATGAAAGCGTTCATACTGCCGAGAAAAACGGATTCATTATTTGAAGCTGCTCTGCTGAATCAATTTCCGGATGATGCAAACTATCTGCTGGAAAAACTGGAAGGTGCTTTGCCTGTAATTCCACTGGTAGAAAACGCATCGGTATCAACTGCAATTATGAATGACACAGCAGCGGATATGGTGTTTGCGCAGCAGGTGTATGCGCTCGGAAAGGAAAATGATGTTTTTCTGGGCATTTCCACTTCCGGCAATTCCCAAAATATCGTATATGCGGCTGAAGTTGCATCAGCTCGGGGTATGCGGGTTGTTACGTTGACAGGGAAAGCACCCAATCGCCTGGAAAACTTGTCGGATTGTCAGATCGCTGTCAACGATGAAGAAACGTTCCGGGTTCAGGAACTGCATCTTCCGATTTATCATACACTCTGTCTGATGCTGGAAAACTGGTTTTTTGCTGACAGGAATCAGATGGAAAGATGAAATGAGGGTCAATATGGATAAGAAGACCAACGGAACGCTGTTTTTAAGAGAATATGCCAAAGAATGTGCTGAGCAGCTGATGAAAACGGATTTTGAAGCGCTTTCCGAGATGGCAGATATTATATTAGAAGCAAAGCATAACGGAAAACGGATCTTGACGGCAGGTAACGGCGGAAGTGCTGCGACAGCCTC
>JAEEGL014979328.1_pt1 | contig 24915 bp, 22 predicted proteins | sample 9134231 | NCBI WGS metagenome assembly JAEEGL01 (sample SAMN16246548, study PRJNA631951) | gut metagenome | biome: gut microbiome; feature: rumen; material: fiber-attached | host: Bos | place: Iran: Karaj | collected 2018-10
AGTGCTTTTACAAATACGATATTCTGTCGGCCAGGAACAAAAGTGTTGGTGATGACCAATCTTCAAAGAGCTTTTGAACCATTTTTGACTTTTTATCGTCAATATTTCGAATTGGATATGATGTGCGTGACCGGCGTTGATGAACAGCCTTCAGAGAGCCAAAGCTCGTATGAAATTCCGATACAAAAAGTGTCAAGTGCATATAAAGAACTAATAAAGTAGGAAGAAGAAAAAAATATAATATGGATACTTTTGAACAAATTGAACATGACGGCAAGATTTTGGGTTGTATCATTCGGGCGAATTATCGTCGGGATGGAATTGCTTTTTTCACCCCAGATACTTTTAGCCAACAATTGGGTTATATGAACCGTCCTACAGACTATATAATCCCTCCACATGTGCATAATCTTGTGGAACGTAAAGTGGAACTGACTCAAGAGGTGCTTATTGTCCGCAGTGGTATGGTTCGGGTCGACTTTTATGATGATACGCGCTGTTATCTTGAAAGCCGTATCATCAGTCAGGGTGATGTGTGCCTGTTGGCTCATGGCGGGCATGGTTTCAAAGTGATTGAGCAAGCGGAAATGATTGAAGTGAAGCAAGGCCCTTATTGTGGAGAAATGGATAAGGTGCGCTTTGAACCGATTAGTGACGAACAAGTAATACTGAAATAATATGGAAAAGTTTATTCCGGTTTGTGAGCCCACGCTGGCTGGCAATGAGTTACAGTATGTGACCGAAGCCGTGTCGACGGGCTGGATTTCCTCGGCAGGCAAATATGTTACTGAATTTGAAAAACAGTTTGCCCATTATTGCGGTTGCGAATATGGCGTAGCGGTTTGTAATGGTACTGTGGCATTACATTTGGCTTTGGCTGCTTTGGGGATAGGGAAAGGTGATGAAGTCATTATCCCCAATTTCACGATGATAGCCACTGCATTTGCCGTTTGCTATACAGGAGCAATACCAGTATTCGTTGATGCAGATCCTGATACATGGAATATTGATGTCGACCAGATTGAAGCAAAGATAACCAGTAGAACCAAAGCGATAATCCCTGTCCATCTGTTTGGTTTGATGTGTGACATGGATGCCATTGAAGCCATTGCAAAACGTCATCATCTCTATGTTTTGGAAGATGCGGCTGAAGCCCACGGAGCGGAATATAAAGGGCGAAAAGCGGGCTCATGTTCGGATTTGGCGTGTTTTAGCTTTTTTGCCAACAAAAATGTCACCACGGGTGAAGGCGGAATGGTGGTGACCAACAATAAGGATTTGTATGATCGCTTGCGGTATCATAAGAACATGTGTTTTCCCCTTGACGGCCCTCGAAATTATGTGCACAATGATATCGGATTTAATTATAGAATGAGCAATGTAGTTGCTGCGATTGGCTTGGCTCAGACCGAAAGAGCGGATGAGTATAAGAGGATGAGAATGAGGAACAATGCCTTGTATCGTCAGTATTTAAGCAATGTTCCTGGTGTGCGTTTCCAGCCTCTGGATGATGATTACGTGGATGTGGCATGGATGAATGCCATCGTAATAGACCCTCAGTTATATGGTCGTACCAAAGATGAGCTGATGGCGTTTTTAAAAGAAAACAAGGTGGATACGCGCCTCCTTTTTGTGGGTATGCATCGCCAGCCATGCTTGAGGAAGTTCGGGGCTGACTGCTCGGGCAATTACCCCGTGTCAGATTTTCTTACCGAACATGGGTTCTATTTACCTTCTGCCAGTTCTTTGAGCGAAAGCGATATTCGAGACATTTGTCAATTGATAGTGTCATTTGCCAATGCTTGATTGAAAACTATCGATGTCTTGAATTGTTTAATTGAGAAACCGATGGGAACTACTCCAAAGATACTTATCATTCATCCTGAGGGCAATATCAAAGGCAATCCGAATTTGATGGCCATCGCTAAATTGATTGTCGAAAAGGGTTGGGAGGTATTGGTTTATTCTTTTCAGGTCGATTATGTTTATCAAGGAGATATTATCGAAGGTGCCCGCTTTGTTTATTTCGGAGATTCCCCTAAAGAAACTGCTAGGATTGAGAGGAACTTTAAAAACGAGAATATTCGTTTTGTGATTGGCATTGATGACTTAGGAATATATAAAGCTCAAAAGATAGCGTCATTTCTTTGTGTCCCATATCTTTTCCTGTCATATGAAATATTATTTGACCATGAGATTGAGAAGATAGGGAGCTCGGCAGACCATCGTAACAAGCGGCTGGCAAAGAAAGCCATGAAAGATATACAATGTGCCATTGTTCAAGATGATGCAAGGAAGGCTTGCCTCGCTCGTGAATATGGAATACCTGCAGAGAAGATCATTTTGATGCCAGTGTCGAATACAGGTTCGCGTCATTTGAAACCATCCAATTATTTTCATGATTTATTGGGTATAAAACCTGACAAACATATACTGTTGTATATGGGGTGGATGGATGCCAAGCAAGAACAACGTCTGTTGTCGTTTGTCCCTTATTTGCCAGATGACTGGGTGATAGTGGCGCATAGCAGATACAAGTACGTTGCTACGATTCAAGATGACAATATCGGAGAGAGGTTGTTTATTTCATTCGACAAACCAATAGAAAACATTGATGAGATGGGAACCTTGCTTTCGGACTGTGATGCGGGATTCTGCACCTATGAGCCTTCTGACGATTCCATTTATACGGGTGATAATATTCGATATATTGGTTTGTCATCGGGGAAGACAACGACGTTTTTGCAATATGGCGTACCAGTGGTGATTGAGAATATGAACATTTGGGACGATTTGGTGGAACGGTATGGGTTTGGCTTTGAACTGAAGGAGTTGACGGATTTGTCAAGGTTGAACGAATTGATCGGTGGGGATAAATCAGAATTAGCCATTCGCTTTTTTGAAGATCACCTTGATGCGGCAAAGCTTTTCCCGGCAGTATGGGATGTCATCGAAAAGATCAATAAAGAATCTTCTTATAAGCCATTTGTTTTTTATGAATATATGATGGGCATTTATCTGAGGAATTTGGTGGAAAAGAGCAAAAAAAGTGTCAAGTTATTGTTAGGTAGGAAATAATTGGGGTTGGGGTTAGCAGCTAAATCTTTTGTTTGATTACGATAATGGATCTGTCTATCATTACTATTAACCGCAACAACGCCCATGGGCTTGAAAGGACCATGCGAAGTGTAGCCAGTCAGACCTACAAGGAGTTTGAGTATATTGTCATTGATGGAGCCTCAACTGACAATAGTGTTGACGTTATAAGGAAAATTGAGCCGGAGTTCACTCATTTGAAATGGGTGTCAGAACCCGACAAAGGCATCTACAATGCCATGAATAAGGGAATTCGTATGGCCACTGGCGACTATATTCAGATTCTCAATTCGGCGGATTGCTTAGCCACGCCTGAGGTCACAGAACGAATGTTGTGTAATGTGGAGAAAAAAGGGCATCCATCTTTGCTTTATGGCAATATGGTGAAGTGTTTTCCTGATGGTCAACAAATGGTTGACAAATGCTTTGCGGGGAAGGATATTACCATGTTAGGCATGTATACTGGTACTTTGAACCACGATCCTACCTATATTCGTCGTGATTTGTTCGAAAAATACGGCTATTACGATGAGAGTTTGAAAATTGTCTCTGACTGGAAATGGTTCTTACAGGCCATCATTTTAGGAGGCGAAAAGCCTCAGTATGTAGATGAGACCGTGACCCTGTTTGACATGACAGGCATCAGCGAGACCAATAAAGGATTGGACAAGGCCGAACGTAAACAGGTATTGGAGCAATTGTTCCCTGTAGGAGTGTTGAGAGATTATGAGGAATATGCTGTTCCTATCAGCCAGATGAAGCGTTTGCAACGGCATCCTTGGGCCAACAAAGCGGTGTGGGCCTTGGAACGTTGCCTGTTTAAGATGGAGAAGTTGAGAAGGAAAAAGAATAGGGTTTCAATGTACGAATGAAATTCTCAGTTATTATACCACTCTACAATAAGGCTCCTTATGTGGCGAAAACCATTGGTAGCGTATTGGCTCAGACCTTCACCGATTATGAATTGGTGATCATGGATGATGGTAGCAAGGACAGCTCTTTTGAAGTCGCGAAAAATGCCATTGAGGGTCATTCCCAGTGTCACTTGTACAAGCAGGAGAACACAGGCGTTTCGATGGCTCGCAATAACGCAGTGGCGCTTTCTCATGGCGATTGTCTTTGTTTCCTTGATGCCGATGACTGGTGGGATTCCACCTTTTTGGAGGAGATGTCGAATTTGATTGCTGACTTTCCCGAAGCTGGAATTTATGGGACAAACTATACCATCGTAAACGAAACCAAGCATAAAACCCGTGTGGCTCCCTTGGGATTGGAACCAGGCTTCGAAAAAGGATATATCAATTATTGTCAGGTTTATGCAAGGACGTTGGCAATGCCTTTGACTTCTATTTCAGTAGCAATCCCGCGTATTGTTTTTGATGAGTTGGGAGGCTTTCCTCGCGGAATAAAACTAGGTGAAGATTTTCTCTTGTGGATTCGGATCGCATTGAATTACAAGGTGGCTTTTCTGAACAAGCCATTGGCCTATTACAACCAGGATGTGGATGTGGCAAACCGTGGAATAGGACATTTGCACCAACCGAAACAGCACATGCTTTGGAATTTGGATTTTTTGGATGAAGAAGAGAAGGTCAACCCTGATTATAAGCAGTTGATAGATAATTTGAGGACATATAGTTTGTTTCAGTATTTTATTTCAAGAGAATTCCACAATGCGGCTGAACAGGAACTAGCTAAAGTGGATTGGGAGAAACAGCCGCGAAAGATTCGGAAAAAGTATGACAAACCTATCGTGTTGTTGAGAATGGAATACAAAATGAAGAAATTAGGTTCCAAGATCAAACAACACCTTTATAGTAAGTCGCTTGTAGCGCTGTAGAATGTGATTAATATGAAGAAAGTATTGATTGTCTTTGGTACTCGTCCTGAAGCCATTAAGATGGCTCCGCTTGTACACGAGTTTAAGAAATATCCTGAGTCGTTTAATACAATTGTCTGTGTCACAGGCCAGCACCGGCAGATGCTGGATCAAGTGCTGGACCTTTTTCAGATCAAGCCTGATTACGATTTGAACATCATGAAGTCGGATCAAGATTTATATGATGTGACAAGCAGGATATTGTTGTCTATGAGGGAGGTCCTGAAAACAGAGAAACCGGATGTCGTGTTTGTTCATGGCGACACTACAACTTCAATGGCTGCGGCATTGGCATCTTTTTATCAACAAATACCGGTCGCTCATGTCGAGGCCGGCCTTAGGACAAGAAACATTTATAGTCCTTGGCCGGAAGAGATAAATCGTCAGATAACAGGAAGGATAGCGACATATCATTTTGCTCCTACGCCATTATCAAAACAAAACCTGCTTCAGGAGAGTGTGGACGTCCGTAATATAGTCGTGACAGGAAATACGGTTATCGATGCTTTGCATTGGGTGGTGAAAAAGATACAATCGAATGTAGGACTTAGGACTTCATTACATGACGATGTCATGCGTTTTGGTTATGATACGGATAGATTGAGTGGAGGGAAGCGATTGGTGTTGATTACAGGGCATCGTCGTGAGAATTTTGGAGAGGGTTTCTTGAATATTTGCCATGCGATAAAAAATCTTGCTCAACGCTATTTGGAAGTTGATTTTGTGTATCCTGTGCATTTGAATCCTAATGTCAGGAAGCCAGTAATGGAGATATTGGGTGATGGGGCCGATAACGTTTATTTGATAGACCCTTTGCCCTATCTGGAGTTCGTTTATTTGATGGAACAGTCCTATTTGATATTGACCGATAGTGGTGGCATTCAAGAGGAGGCACCTGGATTAGGGAAACCGGTGTTGGTGATGCGTGATACTACAGAACGCCCTGAAGCGGTGGATGCTGGTACAGTTCTATTGGTAGGTGCTGATAGGGAGAGAATTGAACGTGAAGTGTCCCGACTGTTGGATGATGTTGTTCTTTATAATAAAATGAGCGAAGCGGTCAATCCATATGGTGATGGCTTGGCATGTTGTAGAATTGCTGATTATTTGAAAAATGCTTGAAAAAGAGCGTATTACAAGCGCTGAGAGCATAGCTTTGTCCATTATTAGAGTCTTTGCAATGGCTCTGATTGTATCATGTCATCTAGCTCAGTGCTATGGGTTAATGATCGCATGGGTGCTGAATGTTGGAGTCCAGGTTTTTTTCTTTATGTCAGGTTTCCTCTATGGAAGATTGGATACATCTGCGTCTCCTTGGAATTTTTATAAGAAACGGTTGGTTAAAGTATATCTTCCTTTTCTCATTTGGGTAGCGATTATTGTTGTTGTTTATTCAGCATTTCATCTGTATCATTTTAATGCCAAACAAATAGTTCTTTATCTTTTGAATCTGCAATGGTTCTCCACGCCCATTGAGGGGCTGAATCATTTGTGGTTTCTTACCGTTTTGATGGTTGGCTATTTGCTGACCCCTTGGGCGAAAAAGCTTTTGAAAAAGTATCCGTTTTTATGCATTTCAGTTTTTATGATGGGTTGCATCATTGAGTTTGTGTTCGTCAAGAAATTTTATAGTATTTTTGCATGGATCGCACTTTATTTTGCTGGTTTTTTTTATGGTAGTTTTTATTCGAAAAAACTTTCAAATGTCATGCTTCTAATAGGTGCTGTTGCCTTGATTGTGTTGGGGCTGTTTTTTAAGCAAGATTGGCTGACAGATGTTGAATACTCACATTATTCTATTTGGTTGCATTGGATCTTGGGATTGTTTTTGTTTGTACTATTATATAGAATATTTCCTCTTTTGATTGACTCGAATAAAAAATATGCTGCTATTATGCATTTGGATAAGATCTCGTACGAGGTTTATTTGACACATCACCCATTGATATTGGGCCCGTTGTCCATGATGTTCCTTACGCAATACAATGTGGTGAACATCATGATAATGCTACTTACGGTATATATTCTTTCGAGAATTTTGCATTATGTGGGATCTTTCGCATTAAAATTATTATGATACCTAGAATTATTCATTATTGTTGGTTCGGCCGTGGTGAAATGCCAGAATTGGCTCAGAGATGCATTGAATCTTGGCATAAGTTCATGCCTGACTATGAGTATAAGTTGTGGAATGAAGAGAATTTCGATGTCAATGTCGTTCCGTATACAAAAGAAGCTTACGAGGCGCGAAAGTTCGCATTTGTAACGGATTATGTGAGGCTTTGGGCTATGTATAACGAAGGAGGCATCTATATGGATACAGATGTGGAAATCCTGAAGCCTTTGGACGATTTGCTCCATCTGTCAGCTTTTACGGGCTATGAAGGCAGCAAGACCCAGCCGCCCGTAACGGGTTTGATGGCCAGTGCACCTCATGGCGAGTGGGTAAAGGAACAGTTGGATGACTATGATAATGCCCATTTTGTCAAAGAAGATGGCTCTTATGACATGACAACGAATACGGTTCGCATATCCAAGATTATGCGTTCCAATGGCTTTGTGCAAGATGGTAAGTATTCCGTGTACAAGGATTTGCATGTCTTTCCTACAGATTACTTTTGTCCTCGACAAACTACGGGTGAGTTTTTGCTGACGGAAAACACCTATTGTGACCATCATTTTATGGGTACGTGGAACGAAAACGATAAAAAGGGAAGAAGGGGCATGCTGTTTAAATGGATTGGAGAGAAGAATATGATCAGATTGATCAAGTTGAAACGAAAACTATTCGGATAATAATTTAAATGGTTTTTTTTATTCTTAAAATAAGACATTTGTTATGTTAAACTATTTTCCAAGATTTTTTTCTGTTAGAGCAATAATATGCTATCTAGTCACTTTAGTGCTGGTAAGTTCTTTCTTTATTCGCTATGCCATGCCTTTTCAGTTTATGCTGTTTGGCATTGTTTCGGTGATTGTCTTTTTTGTTTATTGCAACAAAGTGACAATGAGATGGCAGTATTATAAGCCTAAAGTGTTTACTAAGAAACTGTTTATTACTGCTTTGGTGATACGTGTCATCTATGTGATTTTCATCTATTTTTATTATATTGAGATGACCGGACAACCCAATATGTACCATGCGGGAGATGAACTGTTTTATGTTTATATTGGTACATTGTTAAGAGAGGTTCATGGCTCCTTTTCCGAGTTTCAGAATTTATTAGATTTATATAGGGTTGACTTTTCTGATTCTGGTTATTGCTACTGGATAGCCCTCGAAGGCCTGATAATGGGACCACATGTTTTACCAGCTCGTATTGTGAAGTGCATAATAGGTGCGTTTTCTTGTGTTTTAATATATAATTTGACCAGGAGGAATTTTGGGGAAGCTGCCGGTCGCATAGCTGCTGTTATGTGTATGCTTATGCCTAACATGTGGTATTATTGTGGCATTACATTGAAGGAAATTGAAATGACATTTTTGGTCATTTTGTATGTGGAACGGGCTGATTTGGCATTCCGATCCCGAAAAATTTCTGTCCAAAACTTGTTGCTACCGGCATTGATCGTTTTAGCTATGTTTACCTTTAGGGTCGCTTTGGCCTCGGTGATGTTGGCATCCTTGGTTATGGCTTTGGTTTTGAGTTCGGGAAAGCAATTGCAATTATGGAAAAAGATTCTTTATTCGGTGGCATTAGCCCTTTGGATGTTTTTGACGATTGGTGTTGAGATAACTCAAGAGGCACAACAGTTGTGGGAAGGTAGAGAAGACAACCAAACTATGGGCTATGATGCTAGATTGAATCGTATGGAAAACAATTCTATTAGACAATATGCTACGGCTTCGGTGTTTGCTCCCTTGATTTTTACTATACCGTTTTCATCCATGGTGAGTATTCCCAACCAAGAGAATCAGATGATGTTGAATGGTGGTAATTTTATAAAGAATATTATGTCGGGCCTTACTATTTTCGCGTTGGTCATCATGCTCTTAAGTGGTAGTTGGAGGCAACATGTCTTGCCAATTGCAGTGACTATAGGCTACTTGGGAGTGTTGGTTTTTAGTACTTTTGCACATGCTGAACGTTTCCATTTCCCAGTTTTGCCTTTTGAACTGATGTTTGCTGCGTATGGCTTCACATTGCTAAAAAACAAACACAAACGTTGGATGTCAACTTGGCTGGTTTTTATGTGCATTGCTGTCGTGGTTTGGAATTGGATTAAACTGATGGGAAGAGGTTGGACATAAACGGTTTTTATAATGATTGTAATTGTTTGTAATAGTTGGCTTTATGAAAAAAGTTTTATACGTTGCAAATTTTGTTCCAGGGAAGGGAGGAATCAGTGGGCAAGTCGAATACTTGATGCGATATATGTCTGCAGAGGAAGCGTATCATGTTGAGGTGTTTTCTACTAAAGGGAATTCCTTGAAGCGTATAGTCCTTTTCTTTTCACTATTATTAAAGGCAAGGAAGTATGATGTGCTTCATTTACATGGTTGTTCTGGTCGAGGATTCCTTCCTGTTGTTTATGGAGTAATAGCGGGAAAAGTTTGGAGAAAACGGATAGTGGTAACATACCATGGAGGAGGCGCGGATGCCTTTTTTGCAAAACATGTGAAATGGGTAAGGTATTGGTTGATGAAAGCGGACGAAAGAGTTGTTTTGTCGGGTTTTTTGAAGGTAGTATTCGCCAAATATGACATACCATCATGTATTATTCCCAATGTTGTGGAGCTAAAAAATGATGTGTTCTATGAAAGGGAAAAGATTCTTCCGAAATTTATCAGTATGCGCCATTTGAGGGATTTGTATAATATTCCTTGCATTTTGCGTGCTTTCGAGCGAGTCCAAAAACTAATCCCAGAAGCAGAGCTGGTGCTTTTGGGGGATGGTGACAAGAGGAAGGAATTGGAATCATATGTAGTTGAACATGGTTTGGAGCATGTGCGTTTTATCGGGCAGGTCCCTAATGAAACAATAGGAGATTATCTTCAAAAAAGCGATGTAATGCTGTCCTCACCACGGGAAGATAATATGCCTGTGTCGTTGTTGGAAGCTTTTTCCGCTGGGGTTTTGGTTATTTCGAGCAATGTGGGAGGAGTGCCTTATATGGTTGAACACGGAAGGACAGGTTTGCTATTTGAATCTGATAATGATTGTGAATTAGCTGAACGGATTGTTTGGGCACTTACAAATCAGCAAGAGAGCATTCGGATGATAAGGAATGCAAAAGAAGAAGTTAAAAAATACTCGTGGGGAGTAATTAGAGACAAGATATTGGCATTGTATGATAGTAAACAATGAAAGCTCAGCGGCCGTGTTTTTCTTAAGAGTCATATACAACAAAGTAGATAAAAAATGATTGAAACTTTGCTGACATTAGGGTGGATTGGTGATTTCCACAAATTGTATAAAGCAGCTCAACATAGATATAATTTTCCTGGACGATTGGCATTCAAGCTTTTTTGTAAAAAGCGACAATGTTATATCGGAAAGAATAGTGTAATTTCAAATGATGTGGTGTTCCCTCACATGACAGGAATCCATATTGCTTCATACACAATAATAGGTAAAGGATGCACTATCTATCAGAATGTTACATTGGGTGCCAATCGTTTGGAAGGGACAAAGCACTGGGGTGTGCCAATAATTGGGAACAATGTTCTAATTGGAGCTAATGCTTGTGTTATTGGTGGTGTGAAAATAGCCGATAATGTGAGGATTGGAGCAGGATGTGTGGTGGTGGATGATATCCCAGAAGGAGCTGTCGTAGTGTCAAACAAGCCTCGTATAATAACAAAACATGTCTAAAATTAAAGAAAAAGCCCTATTAAATTGTGTGTTCCCTATTGCAGATATGGTCATGGGAACATGTGCTATGAAATGGTATAGGCAGATAGAGCGGATGAACACTTGGTCAAAGACAGAAGTTCTGGATTGGCAAACTGTTCAGATGTGTCGTCTTGTAGAACATGCTTATTATCATACGCGATACTATCGTGAGGTTATGGATGATTTAGGCATAAAACCTAAGGATATTAAGTCAATGGACGACCTTAAAGTGTTTCCGATTTTAACTAGGGAAAATATTAAGGAGAGATATGATGATTTAATATCGGATAATATCAAGAAATATCCTCATAGAAAGAGCTCAACTGGTGGTTCCACCGGTCAACCCATGCAGTATATATGTGATGAAAACACGTGGGGTTTTGTCACAGCTATGAAAATATACTCATGGAAACAAACAGGATATCGATATGGAGATATGTTTGTGTCGCTTGGTAGTTCTTCTTTATTTCCCGTGAACAAGAAAAGTATTGTTCATGAGATTTATTTTCGGCTTAAAAATACGATTCCTCTCAATGGTATGAATATGGATGATGAAATCTGTGCCAAGTACATGGATATTATTCGTAAACATAATGTACGATTTATTTATGGATATGCAACGGCAATCTATTTGTTGGCAAGGTTTTGTCAAGAAAACCAAATAAACTGGCATTTTAATGCAGCCTTTGCAACGGCTGAAAAATTAACTCCTCATTACCGCCAAATCATTTCAGAAACATGGGGAGCACAAGTGATGGATTGTTATGGGAGCAAGGACGGAGGAATAACGGCATATGAAATAGAGCCAGGGAAGTATCATGTAGGTTACGGCGCATGGCTTGAGGCTTCAGATACTGAGCCTTCAGAGTTGTATGCGACTAACCTTATCGATTATGCTTTTCCAACGATTCGTTATGCTAATAGGGATGAGGTAATGATGTGGAATGATTCGGTGGATAGCAAATACAATGGTCAATTGTTGAGGGAAGTAGTTGGCAGGACTTCTGATGTTCTGTCATTTGAAAATGGACACAAATTGACAACTTCTGGCTTTAATAGTCTGTTTAGAGGCTTTAATGTTGAAGCTTTCCGAATTCGTAAAAACGGTGACCTCACAGTGTTGGTTCAAATTCAAAAACGCGAGAACTATTCACAAGAAGAACATGAACTGCTTTATTCAACAATAAAAAAATATGTAGGCGAGGAGGTGAGTGTGGATATAGAGTATGTTGATGGATTTGAGCCTTTAAAAAACGGTAAGAGAAGTTTCTTTATTAATGAATAATATTTGGTTTTTGTAATGTCAAACAACAAAAGAACACCTTGGTCTATCATTAAAGGAATTTGGACACATAGCCTTTCCATAATTGCTCAGTTTACCTTTCCGGCACAGATAACGACGATGATTCATCGAATGCGAGGTGTGCATGTTGGGAAGGGCTCGAAAATTACAAGAACTGTTATCGTCGAGGAATCTAGACCTGAGTTGATTACAATCGGCAAAAACGTTTGGGTTACGGCAGGCTGTCAATTATTGTGCCACCAACGTGATTTGAGTCAGTATAAAGTGGGAACACCTGTTATGGAGCTACCTTTGAAATATGCTCCTATTGTCATCAAAGACGGCGCTCATATCGGTATTGGTAGCATTATCATGCCCGGTGTAACGATAGGAGAGGGAGCTGTTATTGGAGCTGGGTCTGTTGTCACACGCGACATTCCACCATATTGTGTTGCCGTGGGTGCTCCCGCAAAAGTAATCAAGTCGTTTGTTGAAAAAACTGAAGAGATAAAATGAGATATATTTTTGAATTAAACCATCCTAAGCATTATTATCAGTTTAAATATGTTATGCTTAGGTTGAAAGAACACGGACATGAATGTCTCGTTTTGGCACGAGATAAAGATGTTCTGGTGCCTGTCCTTAAAGAGGAAAATGTGGCGTTTGAAATGTTTGGACAGCATAGGAAGAAAATGTTGGGTAAAATCTTGGGCACATTTTCTATTCTTCATAATTATATGAGGATAGTGAAACGATTCAAGCCTGATGTGATTGTGTCCAAGGCTTCTTATTATGGCTGCTATTGCGCAAAACGATACGGATGTAAGTCTGCGATATTTCCGGATTCCGAAGTGGTAAAAGTGACCAACAACTATGTGGTTCCTCTTGCTACAATAGTGGTCACACCCGACACTTTTGGGCTGGATTATGGTGAAAAGCATATTCGTATAAAAGGAGTTTTTGAGGATTGCTATTTGGCACCCTCCGTATTTACGCCTGATCCGCATGTCGTAGAACAATATGGTTTGAAAAAACCTTACGCTATATTTCGGTTTGTCGGCTGGTTCGCCAATCATGACGTGAACAATAATGGTTTTACATTGGAAGAGAAAAAACGGTTGGTTGAGGCCGTTCAGCCCCATATGCAAGTCTATTTGTCTTCCGAAAAAGAACTGCCAGCGGGACTTGAACAATACCGACTTCCTACACCTGCATCGATGATCCATAGTGTTTTGTCTGAAGCGGATTTGTATTTGGGTGACTCACAAACGATGGCAACCGAGGCAGCGTTACTTGGTACTCCAGCCATTCGGTCTAACTCTTTTGTCGGAGCGAATGACATGACTAATTTTAAGGTTCTGGAAAATGAATACGGGCTGCTTCGCAATATCAGAGATTATAAAGATGTGTTGTCTGTTGTGACAGATTTTGCAAGTCATTCAAAAAAGAGTGAGTGGACACTCAAACGACAGGAATACTATAAAAAGATAGGTGATCCTAACGAATCAATTGTTGAAATTCTGGAAAAAGTGAAATAAAGAATTCAAAATTGAAATGTCAAAGAATAAGCATTGTCTGATTACCAACGATGTGGAAACCACATCCATTCTAAATCATAAGCTGCGTGACAAGACGGGAGAGTATGTCTTGAATCAAGGTATGCCTCGCTTGCTTGACTTGTACGACAAATATGGTGTCAAGGCAACCTTTTTTTATACGGGGCATATCGCAAAACTCTATCCTGATGTGGTTCGGAAAGCATATGAACGCGGTCATGAGGTGGGTTCGCATGGCTTGACCCACGAGGTGGACCAAGCGTTTGATGTGCTTTCGCCTGAAGTGCAACTCTCACATTTGAAACAGTCGAAGCAAATTCTTGAAGACATAATCGGTGAAGAGGTGGTCTCGTTTCGGGCACCTGCGGCAAGAGTTGATAAAGGTTTCCCGGAAATACTGAGCGAGGCAGGTTTTAAGGTCGACAGTTCCGTGTCGTCGCAGCGGCTTGATATGATGTTCTCGTTTGGCTCGCTGAAAAAGTTGCATTGGCTTACGGCACCACGGAAAGCTTATTTTACCCAAGTGGACAACATTTTCAAGAAAGGAGACTCGGGTATTCTAGAAGCGCCTATTTCAGCATTCGGCTTTCCCTATATTGGCACGTTTATGCGTATTGCCCCTACATTGAATCGGTTTACTAGACGCGTTTTGTATTGGGAAACTTTGTGTAGTGGAAGACAGTTCGTATTTCTCACTCATCCCAATGAATTCATTGACGAGGATCAAGAGACAACAGAGATTGAGCGGCGTGGGAGCAATTATATTACCTATCTTTTGGGCGATGTGATTCGCCATAAGCTGAAAGTAAAGAATTTGGGAGAAAAAGCCTTGCCCATATATGATAGGGAACTGGCTTTCTTCAAGGATAAGGAATTTGAATTCATCACATGTAAAGAATTGTATAACAGAAAGAAATCATGAAAGACTATTGGCCTTTGGAAAAACGGCCTCTGCCTAATCATAAGGAGAGAGGTTTCTTTCAAGCCTGTAAACTGTCGGCCAAGGAGCATGGCTATACAGGCTTTTTGGCAAGTGCAAGGTTCTTGTACCGTCGTTATATGGATTATTTTTGGCAGGTTTTGGCTTTTCGGATGATTCCATATAGTAAAATGAGAGTGAAACTCCATAGATGGCGTGGGGTGAAAATAGGAAAGAATGTGATGATTGGACCTCAAGTAGTGATCGACGATGTGTACCCCAATTTTGTGGTGATAGAAGATGGTGTTTCTTTGGCGGCCAATGATTATATCTTGACCCACAGCAAGCCGCTTGAATATCATCAATACCTGACCGAATCGTATGTGGCACCTGTCATTATCAAAAAAAATGCATGGATTGCCATTAGCGTGACCATCCTCCCCGGCGTGACGGTTGGAGAAGGCTCCATAGTGGCCGCAGGTTCGGTGGTGACAAAGGATGTTCCTCCGTTTTGTATGGTGGCTGGTGCGCCTGCAAAAGTGATTCGTGAATTTGAAATGAAAGATGGTGTGCCAGTAGGCTTTAAACCCAAGGAAAAATGAAAATAGAAGAGTTTTATATTGGCCAAAGTGCTTCGCTCAAAAAAAAGTTTAGTTCGGACGAAGTCAAGGCCTTTGCCGAGCTTTCGTTGGACAAGAATCCCATTCATCTTGATGAAAAATATGCCGAGCAAAGTATGTTCGGCGATAGAATTGTTCATGGCTTCCTTGTCGGGTCGTTACTTAGTGCGATCTTTGGCACTGTGCTACCTGGGGAAGGGGCCATTTACCTGCATCAGGAGATGAATTTCAGAAAGCCTGTATTTCATGGTGAGGAAATAACGGCGACTGTGACGGTAACCAACGTAAAAAGAGAGAAGTCTGTTCTCTATTTTGATACGAAATGTGAAAACTCCAAGGGCGAGATTGTAATTGATGGGAATGCGATATTGAAAATTTAAGTGGTGATGCGTGACTTCACTCTGAAATCATATCAAGCTTTGCTTATTGCGTTTCAGCAGGCTGGGTATCAATTCCAAACTTTTGAGGAATTGATAACCCATCCGAATGACGGAAGGTCTGTGACTATGCGTCATGATGTGGATGAACTGGCTTGGAATGCCTTGAAAATAGCCCAATTGGAAAACAAACTGGGAATTCGCGCCACCTATTTTTTTCGCATTGTCAAGCAAAGCAATGTGCCGGAAGTGATTTGCCAAATTGTCGGATTAGGGCATGAGATAGGATACCATTACGAAGATTTGGCATTGGCTGAAGGTGATGAAGCTAAGGCAATGAAGACTTTTGAGGAAAACTTGAATTATTTTCGTCAGTATTATCCAGTGAGGTCAATATGTATGCACGGCAGCTCCACATCCAAGTATGATAATCGATTGTTATGGAGAGACCATTCTTTGTCGGATTATGGCTTGGTTGGAGAACCCTATCTTTCCGTGGATTTTGATAAAATCTTTTATTTGACAGACACGGGTTATGCATGGGATGGAGGAAAGTTTGCCACCCGTGATATTGTTGAAAGTAACTTTGGTTTGAGCTTTCACAAGACAAGTCAAATTGTGGATTGTATTAAATCTGGTAGCTTTCCTGAGAAGGCCTTGATTCTTGCGCATACTTTATGGACCGATAATAGAATGCAATGGGATGGACTACATATTAGAGAGTTTTTTAGAAACAATTTGAAATTATTAGCCAGAAACAACCCCATGATTGAACGATTTTACAAGAAAATAGTGGAAATGTATTGGAAAAAGTGATTTGATTGGAATTATGTCCTTTCATTCAAAAATATTTTGTATCTTTGCACGATTTTTGGAGTATTGAAATAAAAAACATAAACCATGAATAAGCGTAGAATAGTTCTTTTTTTTGCTATGGTAGTGTTGGCCATGGCGTCAACCTCGTGCGTTACCCAAAAGAAGGTACGTTACCTCCAAGATATGCCAATTGAGGGCATGCCGTTAAATGAGGCATTGGAGGCGACGGTTGCTCCATACGATGAGCTGAGGATTTTTGTGTTGAGCAATACGGGCAAGGATGATGAATTGATAAAACCATTCAATGTGATGAGTGGCAATATGAATCAGAGTAATACAAATCAAGGATATGGTTATTTAGTAGATGCCAATGGTAACATTCAATTCCCAGTTTTAGGCGAGTTGCATGTGGAGGGTTTGACGCGTTTGCAGTTGCAGGATACTATTGCTTCACGTTTGGAACGAAATGGCTATATCAAAAATCCTTTGGTTATAGCTCGTTTCATGTATTTCAAGGTTTATTTTTTGAGTAGTTCTGGCGGATGTGTCTTAAATATCAACAATGAAAGATGCACATTCCTCGAGGCTTTGGCTATGGCGGGTGGCTTGGATTGGTACACGCGTCGTGACCGAATCGGAGTAATGCGTGAAGTGGACGGTAAACGGGTAATTCATTACATGGATCCGCGTTCTACAGCCATTTTTGACGATGATTTTTTTGTTTTGCAGCAAAATGACATCATATTTACTGAAGAAATGTCTTACAAGTTCTTCAGCAACAACCTGAACACGGTATTGGCATTGATTACTTCCATTACTTCTTTGGTCTCAATTTATGCCTTGGTGAGGACTTTCGTGAAAGACACAAATACTTGGTAAGGAGTAGTTTGAAATTTTTAATGATTATTGTTTGAACGTTATTATTGATTTAAGATGGCAACAAATAGCAACAATACAAATGTGAATCCGAACGACGTTAATGCGTTTTTCGATGAAGATACCAATAGTGGTTTTAAGTTTAAGGATTTGGTTTTTCTCATCCTCCGAAACTTACCCTATTTTATCATTTGTGCATTGATAGGCGGCATTATTGCCTATTATTACGTGCGGAAACAGGAGCGTGTTTATGCAAGTAAGGCTTCCATGATAATCAAGACAACGGCAAGTGGAGGCTCTGAATCATTTCGTGGTTCAGCGCCTATCAATATGATTTCTGGACCTGGTCTTGTCATAAGCACGGTCAATAACGAAATCATGGTCTTGGGCTCCCAAACTAGTATGGAAAACATGGTGCGAAAGCTGGGCTTGAACACCACGTATTCTTATAAAACAAAGGTGTCAAGACGAAATACGGTATTGTATAAGGATGGCCCTGTTGAGGTTTTCTTCCCTGACATGGACGAAGAAACCAACGCTGTGTTCAGTTTAAAGGTGATGGATGCCGGGAATGTGCTTCTAGATGACTTCGGTGAAGGTATTCCTTCAATGAAGGTGAGAGCTGGTGATACGGTGATTTCGCCTATCGGGAAACTGGTCATTAAGCCTACCTGGAGATTTAATGATTTTAAAGGGCAGGAAATTATGATTCGTCATGCGCCCCTTTCGTTGGTAGCTTCTTATTATAGGTCTCGAATTACCATAGAGAGAGACAATGACAAAAATGCCATTTTGAAGTTAAGTGTACGCGACGCTTCCCCAACGCGTGCTGCAGATGTGTTGAATGCTTTGATGGATACATATAATGAAGAATCTATTGCAGACCAGCAGCGAGTGCTTGACTTTACTGAGAAGTTTATCAACGATCGTATTGAGTTTTTGATGAATGATATTGGTGAATATGAGCAAGCATCAGTGAATTTCAAGCGGAGTCATAATATTATCGATACAAAGAGTTTCGGTCAGGCTTACGTGGCAACCAGTGCAGCGAAGACAGAAGAAGCCAAGCAGTTGGACACTCAGGCGGAAATGGTGCGCTATTTGCTTGAGTTTGTGAGAAACAATGAGGATCAGATGATTCCAGTAGGCGTGGTTCCAGTCACTGCAGAAGCAGCTTCAGTCATTACCAAATATAATGACAATTTGGTGAAAATTGAGAAATATAAAACGGATGGGACACTTAACAACCCTATTGCTCGAGCGGTGTTGGAAGAGCAGGTCAGTTTGCGCTCAAGCATTATTACTGTTTTAGAGACCAACCTTGCTGGTCTTGAAGATCGAATTGCTGCAGCTAATAGAGAAAGGAGCATCGCCAATTCTCAAATTCAGAGTGTTCCAGTAGCTCAATTGCAATTGAACTCGGTGGAACGTATGCAAGGCATCAAGGAAAGTCTTTATTTGCAGCTTTTGACCAAGAGAGAAGAACTGCTAATGACCAGCCCTCAATTGGAGGCCACGGGAAAGGTAGTCGACTATGCACATCCCAATACAAAACCCGTAGCGCCTAACGAATCCAGAGTGATTTTGATAGGTGTACTTATTGGTTTGGCTGTTCCGATTCTCGTTTTGGTGCTGACGAATATGCTGGACACGACCATACACGACAGAATCGATGTGCAGAAAAGCTCGAATGTGCCTTTCTTGGGGGATATTCCTTTCCAAAAGAATACGCCAGACCATGCCATTGTGGTGAAGGAAAATGGACGAGACTCGCTTTCCGAGTCGTTCCGCTTGATCCGGTCGAGTCTTGAATACATGAAGGATAGAAAAGATGGTGCTCATGTGATTATGTTCACATCCTTTATGGTCTCATCGGGTAAAACTTTCGTCTCCACTAATTTGGCGACGAGTTTTGCTTTGGCTTCGCGTAAGACGGTTATCGTTGACTTGGATATCCGTAAAGGTACGCTGTTCAAGGTATTTGGTGTCAATACCAGGGCTGGTGTGTCAAATTATCTATCGGGCAAGACAGATTCTATTGATGACATCATTCATTCTGAAACCAATACGCCTAACCTTGATGTCATCTTCTCGGGTCCTGTGCCGCCCAACCCCGCTGAGTTGTTGATGAGTACCCGTTTGGACGAACTTGTCGCGGAATTGCGCAAACGCTACGAATACATCTTCTTGGATAACGTACCTGTGGGTATGGTAGCCGACTCCGACATCGTGAAGCGTGTGGCCGATACGACTATTATGGTGGTGAGAGCAGGCAAGACCGACAAGCGTTTGCTCTTCGACGTGGATAAGTTCTATAAGGATGGTAAGTTCCCGAACCTCTGCGTGGTGCTGAACTCTGTCAATAAGAAGAAACGTGGCTATGGTTATTATGGTTATGGCTACGGTTACGGTTACGGATATGGTTACGGTTATGGCTATGGTTATGGCTACGGCTATGGTTATGGCTACGGTTACGGCAACGAAGAGGAGGAGAAGAAGAAAAAGAAGAAGTGGTATCAACGTATTTTCCGTAAGCATCATCATCATCACCATCATCATCATTCGAGTCACAAGGGTGTGGCAAAAGCCAGTGATGACGGCAAAGAATAAAACTAAAGGGTATGTTTGGCTTTCGTCATAGTCTACCAGAAGAATTGTTCAAAGGAGCTTGTGATGTGCATTGTCACCTGCTACCTGGAGTGGATGATGGTTTCTCGACCTCAGAGAAGTCGCTCCATGCCTTGCAAAAGCTGGAGGAGCGTGGTATTCAGAAAATGATTCTGACGCCTCACTTTCTGAAGGATTATCCTGATAACAATCGAGCGAACATCAGTGCGAAGTTTGAAGCATTTAAAGCCGAAGCAGCCAAGGTGAGTAATATTGAGCTTCGCTTAGGTGGGGAATATATGTTGGATAATTGTTTTATGAACCATTTCAAGCAAGGTTTCCTGACTTTGGATAAGGCAGGTGAGCATGTGTTGTGCGAAACTTCCTATCTGATGTATGAACATGGCATTTCAGAGATGCTTTATGAAGTCATGTGTGCTGAATTCCAACCTGTTATCGCTCATCCTGAAAGATATGAATATGCTGTGGAAGATAATTATTTGAGGTGGAAAGACAAACGTTTCAAGTTTCAATTGAATCTGCTATCTTTGGGAGGCGCTTACGGGAGGCCTGCCATGGTGAAGGCGCATTATTTGCTGAAGGAAGGCATGTATGATTTTGTGGGCTCCGACATGCATAATTTGGACAACTTCCGTCGGTTTTTGCCGCAGATTCGTTTGACCAAGAAAGATATCGATCGGCTTGAACAGCTGATTGAGAACAACAAGAAGTTGTTCAATTGATTTTAAGACTTCTTATTGATTATAAAACCCATCCCGGTGAGGCTGACTCATCGGGATGGATTGTTTTATGGCGTTCAGAATAAATATCCTATGGAGAAATAAACGCTGAATTGTTTCGTGCAGTCCGACCATTGGGCGGTCAGGCTGATGGGACCAATAAAACTGTTATAGGCATACTGCAAACCTACACCAGAATAGATGTTGTCTTCGGTGATGGAATGGTTTTTCCCAAACAGGTTTTTCCCGTAAAGGAAATTGTATGTTGCCGTGAGATAATGCTTCTCGAAAAGTCTGTATCTCAGATCGCAACGCAAAACAGCTGCCAAATCATTAACATAGTCGGCATGGCGAATTCCAATGAAAGGAAACTGCTGGTCGAAGTGCCGTGATGCTACTTCTCCACCTGCGATGTTCCATAGGTTGGCAAATGTAGGGGAACCGAAAATGCAACGGGCATAGACTTGGGGAATAATGGTGAATCTACCGTTGTTAGGAGTCAGATACCCGAGGAAAGAATAGGAGATTTCAGGCGCTGTTCTTGCTTTGCCTTTCATGTCAATATGGAGAAGGAATTTGAGGGTCGTATAGATGCCGTGTTTGGCATAGTAACTTAGGTCTCGATTGTCGTAGCTGGCTTTAATAAAAGGCGAAAACAAATAGTTGTTTTGAAAACTAGAATTTGAGATCAAGGCTTCGTCGATGGTGTCGTTGCTGAAATCGAGAGGGGTGAGCCGGTCAAATAATGTTGCAGTGTAGGAAAAGCCGATGGCATTGCTGAAGTTGATCAGATAGAAGGGCGAGGCGTAAGCGCTAATCTTGTGTTGGCTATATTGGAGATTCGAATTGCTCTTTTCGAAAAGCATGGCTTTGTAATGCTCGTTCCTATAATCGTATGCCAAACTGAAATTGCCCAAGTTAAGACTAGAATAAGTGCCTGCTACGCTAAATTTTGGATTGTAGCTTAGTTTTCCATTCAAGCTCAGTTTAAAGCCCGAGAGCAATTTATCGTTAATGCCGAGATTGAGCAGAAGGGCAGCGCCTTCTTCCGTATCATAGCGTATTCCAAGACCAAAGACATGAGGATGAGTGGGCTTGAAATTCATCGACAGTGTATAAGTGTCTTGCACTGTTCCATCGATTGTGTCGATGCCGTTTTCGGTCAAATTGTATGTGATATCATCAAAAGCGCCTGTGCCTCGGTAAACGTCGATGGCATGGTTGATGTCCTTCTCTGACAAGAACTCATTGACTTTCAGGTGACCTTTTTTAAGCAGCCATACGCTTCTTTTTTGATTGGTTTGGTTGAGGACGATTGAGCTGACATAGACGGGAGCATCAGCCAAATTTCTTGCTTTCGAAGCGCGTAATTGTTTGGTAAGAGGGCCCTTGCTCTTCGACTCCAGATGCTGCTTGATTTTCATCAAAGGTTCTTTGTATTCTTTAGCTTTCAGATAGCCTCTTTGCACGAGTGTGTCGATGGCTTCATGGGTGAAACTTAGGGTGCCGTAGCCTGTTATGTCTGGAACGATATAAATATCACATATTGCTTGATTATCATCTCTTTTTGAGTTTACGGCATTGTCAACCAGCCCGTTAAGTACTTCTGGCAACGAAAGTATCTCACCATCGTGAATAGTATCCCTGTCGCTAACATCTACGCCAATGATGATGTTAGCACCCATCTCTTGCAAAACGTCAGCGGGGAAGTTATTGACCAAACCTCCGTCGACGAGGAGATGTCCACTCATACTGACAGGGGAAAACACACCAGGAATGGCCATACTGGCCCGCATTGCCAATGGAACACTGCCATAGCGAATATCTACTTCTTTTCCCGTTTTGATATCGGTGGCGACACATGCGAATGGAATGGGTAATTCATTGAAATCCATATCTTTCTGATAGCCTACGCAGAGGTCGTTAAACAGATTGATTAAGGATGTGTTATTGACATAAGCGCTGGGGAGAAAACTCACAGCATCGTCCATTTCTTTTTTGTTCAAGATGCCATTGAAGCTGAATGGGATGTTGATTAGCATGGTGCTGTTACGCTTTCTGACCTCTTCTGACATGGCGGAACGATCAATGCTGTTGCCCACGTATTGTGACCAATTCATGTTTGCAATTAGTTGAGCCAACTCATCAGGAGAATAGCCCATGGCATACAAGCCGCCAATAATAGAACCCATGCTTGTGCCCACCACATAGTCAATAGGCAGGCCAATCTCCTCTATGTATTTCAAAACGCCAATGTGAGCAGCACCTTTGGCACCACCGCCACTCAACACCACGCCCACTTTTGGGCGCGGTGGGACTAGATTGACGGTTTTGTGCTTGCCTTGTGCTTCAACCTCCACTATGCAGAAGAAAGCCAGCAAGAATATGAAAATACGTTTCATTGTCTTTGTGCTTTATTTTAATCCACGTGCCTTTAGATAAGGTTCGTAGTCAGGGTCTTGGCCGCGGAACTTACGATACTGCACCATGCCTTCGTCGTTGCCGCATTCTTGCAGGCAATTCTTGCGGAAGGAGGCTGCAAGTTCGGGATTAAACAAGTCGCCTGACGACTTGAAGTAATTGAAGGCGTCCTTGTCCAGCACTTCCGCCCAAGTGTAGGCATAGTAGCCAGCACTGTAGCCGCCATTGAAGATATGGCTGAAGTTCGTTGAGCGGTAACGAGGCAGAATTTCAGGCATCAGTCCGATGGCATCCATTTGTTGTTTTTCGAAAGCATCGACATCAAGGTCTTGGACCTCAGTGAGCTCGTGATACTTCATATCAAGGATGGAGGCGGCGATAAGTTCGGTGGTCATGAAGCTTTGGTTGAACAATGCGCTATTCTCAATTTTAGCGATGAGGCTGTCGGGCATGACATCACCTGTTTGGTAGTGCTTGGCATACATACGAATGACTTCTGGTTCAGCCACCCAGTTTTCCATGATTTGTGAAGGCATCTCCACATAGTCGTGAGGCACATTGCCACAGGTGCGGGTATAGAGGCCATCTGAGAAGAAGGCATGCAGCGAGTGACCGAACTCGTGCCACATGGTCTCGGTTTCGTCCCAAGTGAGCAGGGCAGGGGTGTCGCCCGAAGCGGGGGTGAAGTTCATCACAAGAGAAACGACAGGATAAATCTTCTTGCCGTTGATGTCGTAACCACTTTCACGGAAGCTGGTGCACCAAGCACCGCCGCTCTTCGATTCATGGGGATAATAGTCCATGTATAGGATGCCGAGGAAATCGCCGTTGGCTTCCTTCACTTCGTAGGTCTCAACTCCAGGATAATAGATAGGCAAATTGGTATTTTGCGTAAAACTAATACCATACAACTTATTGGCAGCCATGAACATGCCGTTGCGCACGTTGTCCACGGTCAGATAAGGCTTGATGTAGTTCTCATCGAAGTCGTATTTGGCTTTGCGGAGTTTCTCAGCATAGTACCACCAATCCCAACCTTCTAGTTTGATATTGGCACCTTCAGCATCGGCAATGGCTTGCATCTCAGCCAACTCTTTTTTGGCGAGTTGTTGCGCGGGGTTGAAAATGTCGATGAGGAACTTGTCTACAGTTTTGGAGTCTTGTGCCATGTTGACGGCGAGGACATAGTCGGCATAGTTGTCATAGCCAAACAATTTGGCTTTTTGTACACGTAGCTTGCACATCTCATTGATGAGGTTCTTGTTGTCATACTCGTTGCCGTTGTCACCACGATTGTAGTAGGCTTTGTACATTTGTTCACGCAGGTTGCGGTTATCGGCAAATTGTAGGAAGGGGATGAGGCTGGGCTTGCTGAGGGTGAACACCCATTTGCCTTCCATGCCTTCGGCTTTTGCTTGCTCGGCGGCGGCATCGATACTGGTTTGGGGCAGGCCGGCGAGGTCGGCTTCGTTCTCAATGACGAGTTTGTAGCCTGCGTTTTCCTTTAGGAGGTTGTTGCCGAATTGCAGGCTCAATGTGGAGAGTCGCTCGTTGATTTGACTCAACTCGGCTTGCTTGTCAGCAGGTAAGGCGGCACCGTTGCGCACAAAGTCTTGTTCGTACTTCTCGACCACGCGGATTTGTTGGTCGTCTAAGCCCATTTCGTTGCGGTGCTGATAGACGTAGTCGATGCGCTCGAAGAGTTTCGGGTTCATCATGATGGCATCGCTGTGTTTGGAGAGCATGGGCAACACCTGTTCGGCAATGGCAATCATCTCGTCGTTGGTGAGGCATTCGTTGAGGTTGAAGAACACGTTGCTGACGCGATCCAAGGTCTCGCCCGACTTGTCGAAGGGCAGGATGCTGTTTTGGAAAGTGGGCGTCTCGGC
>JAEEGL013658601.1_pt1 | contig 24914 bp, 19 predicted proteins | sample 9134231 | NCBI WGS metagenome assembly JAEEGL01 (sample SAMN16246548, study PRJNA631951) | gut metagenome | biome: gut microbiome; feature: rumen; material: fiber-attached | host: Bos | place: Iran: Karaj | collected 2018-10
CGGCGGAAATCTCCGAAAGGTATCTGGTTTTCCCGCCCGGAACCTCTATGTAAGCGTATACCGCACCGGCGTTCACCCTGAACGGCCTGCTGGCTACGTATCCGTTCTCCTCGCTCTCGGACTGCACCAGGAACAGACAGTTCGAATAGGAGCCGATCAGCATCCCCTCCCCGGGAACCATGAGGCTGCATGTGTCGATGCACACTCTGTCGCCCATCTCCGCGGGGACCACGGATACCACGGTAAGTTCCGAAAGGCTCTCCTTCCTGTTCTCCGTCAGAATCCCGACCATTTTACCGATTTTCAGAGGATCGTCCGCGGCGATTATGACCCCGTCGGCGCCCTTCTCCATGGTGGTGAGGAAAAGCCTGGCGGACTCCGCGTCGGAGGCGCATGCGAGCAGTTCCGTTCCGGAGCCTCCGAATCCGGCGATCATGTTCTCTAAAGGAATAACAGTCCAGTCGGATGTCCTGACGGCCACCGTCTTCTTCGATCCCGCGTAGGACAGGGCTTTAGCCTGATCCTCCGGGGTGTCTATGGATATGAAAACGCGGGAGCCGTCGGTAAACTCTCCGTCCCTGGTGTACATAACGTCCATTTTTCCCAGAGATTCGAGCGCCTCGTCTCCCTCCCTGAGGATGAAACGGGTTATTCCGGCCTCGAGACCTCCCGTGACCAGATCCTTTCTGGCATCCGGATCGTCCGGCAGATCGGCTCTCAGAATAAGCCTTCCCAACGGATTCACCTCAGGAACTCGGAAGCCTCTTCCACGGAGTATCCGTCGAGGACTATGCTGGATATCGCTTTGGTCATTCCCATCACGTTTCTGTTCTGGAAGACGTTTCTTCCTATGGAGACTCCGTGGCCGCCGGCTTCGACGGAATCGTGAACCATCCTCAGAATATCCGTGTCGGAATCCATCTTGGGGCCTCCGGCTATGACGACCGGGGAGAGGGCCCCTCTGCAGACCTCCCTGAAAGTATCGATATCCCCGGTGTAACTGACTTTGACGATGTCCGCGCCCAGTTCGGAAGCGGCTCTGGCGCAGTGGGCGATCGCCTGCGGATCGAAGGAGTTCTTGATCTCCGGCCCGCGGGGGTAGGCCATTACTATAAGGGGCATTCCCCAGTCGGTGCACTGCTCTGAGATCTTTCCCGCCTGCTCCAGCATAGAGGGCTCGTCCTCCGATCCGAAGTTGATATGGATGGAAACGGCGTCCGCGCCGTATTTTATGGCTTCCTCTATCGTCGTTATCTGGACTTTGCTGTTTCTGTTGGGGCCGAGATCGGTCGAGGCGGAGAGATGCATGATGAGCCCGACGTCTCTTCCCGACTGGCGGTAGGAGTATCTTATCAGACCCTTGTGCATCAGAACCGCGGTGGCTCCGCCGTTGGAGACGTCGTCCACGGCTTTTCTCATATCTATAAGACCGTTGAGAGGACCCACGGAGATGCCGTGATCCATCGGAACGATCACGGCGTTTCCGGACTTTCTGTCCGTAATCCTCTCCATACGAATGCTTTTTCCGTACATCATAATATCACCTTGCTTCGCGCGGATTATTTTTTAATGCGATATATAACCGATCGTCAATCGTTAAAGTACCTGCGGCCGGCGTCCATTATTCCTATGAATCCGGATGGGTCGCCGCTGAGGGACTGTTTTTTAAGCTCTTCGACCGTTTCGGAGAAAAGATCCCACATCTCGTCCCTGTGGACGTTGAGATGCTGGATTTCATAGTAGAGCATCGGATCCTCCGAGGCGACGGACATATTGGTGTCCAGCCCCTTGCTGAAAGTGGTCGAAGAGACTGTGAGAAGATCTTTGAAAGAGTAGCCGCTCCGCTCCAGAACCGTGAAGAGGGCTATGTTGACGGCGTGGGTCAGGCCGAGAACGTAGGACATGTATCCGTCGTGTTCGCCGACGTCCATGATCCTTATGTTCCCTCCCCTGTCGTCGAACAGAGACTTCGCTTCCTCCACGGCCTTGCTGCATCCACAGTCGCAGATTATCAGATTGCGACCGTACAAAGACGATGCAGAGGGACCGAACATGGGATGGAGGGAGCACACCTTCATATGCGAGGCCATCGATCTGAGCCTTCCGGTTATCGGGGATTTCAGAGAGGTCAGGTCGAAGATCAGGGTATCTTCGCCGCAGATGTTCTCTAATTCGGAAAGCACGGAATCCGTGTAGCGTATGGGAACGGCGACGACAACGGCATCGCAGCCGCGACAGTCCCGTATGGTGTTTCCGTTGCCGGACGCGGGATCGATGATGATTACGCTGTGGCCGCATTTCTCCAGAAATCCGGCGGTCCATGCCCCCATCTTTCCGGCGCCGCCGACGACGGCTATCCTCATCGGCTTTCCTTCAAAGGGAACAGAGGCCTCGGAGTCCACCGCCTCCTTGATCAGCGCGGAGGATACGCTGACCGCCGCCTCGCGGCTGAGTCCGTACTCCGAAAAGTTTTCGATGTATCTTTTAACGACTTTCTCTTCGACCGGAACGTTCCTTATCGGGAGGCCCTCGCGGTGCTTCAGCTCCCCGATCCTTCTGGCGATCTCCGTGCGTTCGGATATCAGCCTGGCGATCTCCTCGTCTTTCCGGCCGATCATTTCCCTGAGTGCGTCCAATTCCATGCAGAGTTCCCCTGTAAACCGTGTTACATGTTAACATGGAGCACTATATATCTGTAACGGCGCCGCCCCCCGGATCCGGAGGGCGGATGCCGGGATCAGCTGTGTATATCCGAAGACTGCAGAGTGCCGTCCATATACTGCTCGTATCCGTACAGATCGAGAAGCCCGTGTCCGGAGAGGCAGAACACTATAGTCTTCTCCTCGTTCTTCGCCTTGGCGTCCAGAGCGAGATCTATGGCTCCCTTCAGCGCGTGGCAGGATTCAGGAGCGGGAATGATCCCTTCGGTTCTGGCCATGAGGAGGCCGGCTTCGAAGGTCTGCGTCTGATCGTAGGATCTGGCGCTGATCATTCCTGTGTCGTACGCGGCGGAGACGAGAGGAGACATTCCGTGGTATCTCAGGCCTCCGGCGTGGATAGCGGACGGGATGAAATTGCTTCCGAGAGTGTACATCATCAGCAGAGGAGTGAATCCGGCGGTGTCGCCGAAATCGTATTTGAATTCGCCCTCGGTGAGACTGGGGGCCGCCTTTGGCTCGACCGCGACGAACTGGGTGTCTTTGAACTTCTTTCCGTGGATCTTCTGTCCGAGCATCGGGAAAGTCATTCCGGCGAAGTTGGATCCTCCTCCGGTGCATGCGACGACGTAGTCCGGCTCGATCTCTCCGATCTCCATCTGCTGCATGGTCTCCTGGCCGATCACGGTCTGGTGGAGCATGACGTGGTTCAGAACGCTTCCCAAAGAATAGCATATATGCTCGTCCTTGGCGGCCATCTCGCACGCTTCGGAAATCGCTATTCCCAGAGATCCGGAAGTCTCCGGATGCTCTTTCAGTATTTTTCTTCCGAACTCGGTGTATTCGCTGGGAGATGAGTATATCTTCGCGCCGTAGGTGTTTATGATAGTTTTCCTCAAAGGTTTGGCCTCGAAACTGCCCCTGACCATGAACACGGTAGTGTCCAGATCGTACAGGTTGGAAACCATCGCGAGAGCGGTTCCCCACTGTCCGGCCCCGGTTTCGGTGGTGAGCGTGTGGACGCCCGCCTCCGCGTTGTAATACGCCTGGGCGAGGGCTGTGTTTCCCTTATGGCTTCCCAGAGGGCTCATGTCCTCTCTCTTGAAGTAGATCTTGGCGGGAGTCTTGAGGTATTTTTCCAGCCTGTAAGCTCTCTGGAGAGGCGCCGGCCTGTTCAGGTAGATGAGATTGTCGCGGACTTCTTCGGGAATGTCGACGTATCTTTCGGTCGTTCCTTCCTGGCGGATGATCTCTTTACAGAATATAGCCTCGAAATCCTCCGGTTTGGCGGGCTGGCCGGTGCCGGGGTTGAGCGGAGGCTTGAGATCGGGAATGTCGGATGCGAGATTATACCATCTTTTGGGTATATCTTCGGGAGACAGGTTGATTCTTGCGTCCTTTGGAATGGTCATAGTTCGCAGAAGTAAAGAACAATATTTAATATTTTCATTCATTAGTGTATAAATATATACATTTAATCAACTTAAACAAACTCCAGACGCTGCCGCAGAGCCGATCGGCGGCGGCGCATCAGCTTGGATCCGGTTTTGCCGGGATAATCGTGAGTTCTCCTGTACCTTACGGACTGGAACTTTCTCTCCAGGGAACTGGAGGGGCAGGACGTGGAGAACCTGCTGGTGCTGGCCATCGCCGTCGCGAATTTGCGGGGAGGGTTCTTCTCCCGGCCGATGACGATGCTGGTCTGCTCCGCTATGGAATCCAGAAATCCGCCCAGATCGTCCGATTCGCAGGCGGTCACGACCGTGCCGAGCTCGTGAAGAATGTGGCCGTCGGATCCTCCCGTGTATCCGATGCCGTATTCGTCCGCGTACCGCCTCGCCGCCAGATTCTCCGATCTGAACATCCCCCCGCATATGACCTCGTAGGAATCGAACCTGCCCGCCACGGACTCGTCCAGTATCCCGAGGTTGATGGCTTTCTGCACCCCCTTCACGGAAGCCAGATACCCGAGCGGATGCGCGGCGGAAACCACGCAGTTAACGCCCTCCAGAGAGTTCAGGATCCATTCCGTCCCTTTGTCTATGGCGAGCCATCTGCTGCTGTGGATGTAAGGCCGGGTGTATTTCTTCCAGTATTCCTTCATCTCTCCGGCGGAATAGAAATAAACGAGAATGTGCGGCCCGTCCCAAGAACTTATCTCGATTCCGGGGACTATGAAAACCCCTTTATCCTTTGCGATCTCCATAGCCTCCAGCGAACCCTGTATGAGGTTATGATCGGTGACCGCCACGCCCGTGCCCCTTCTCTTAGCCAGATCTATGGTGTCGCGCACCGAGGTATAAGAATCCGAATAGCGGGTGTGGAAGTGCATATCTGCGCGCATGAAACCCTCCGGCAGACGCACTCCCGAAGGATTTCCGAAAACGACTCTGTCCCTGACCGTGCCCATTCCCATCTTTCCCCGTGCCGGAAAGCACGCGACTGCCGGTACAACCGTCCGGCATATGTAAATATGCGCCAAAGCGTTCATTGAAGATATATAATAAGCGTCTTTGCGTTATTCCGGAGATCGCGCTTGCCGCGCAGCCGGAAACTATAAGCGCGTCAGAGCGTGGAAGCATGTTATTTCTGCAAGACACAAGATCGATAGGACTGATTTTCTGGATAGTGGTGGCGCTGCTGCTGATCAACGCCGCCGTGGTGATCGCGGGAGCCGTGTTCGAGGATGCGGTGGATATCCCGGATTACGTCACGGACAGGGACATGTACTGCCTGCTGATAGGAGCCGGAAGCCTGATCTCCGCGGCGATATACGGCCTGAACGCCCACCGGGTCATGTCGAAAAAGATGACCAGGCTCGAAGTGCTCCACGGCTACGTCCTGACCGTCGGCCTCTGCACCGCGGCCGGAGGCGTCTTCGGGGGACTGGCGGAGTATCTGTGCACCAGCGATCCGGAGTCCGGGATTATCATTACAGCGGTCACGATAGTCCTCGGCCTGATAGTGATACTGATCTCTATGGCTATCGTCAACGGCAAAAAGGGATTCATGAAAAAGGTCATCTGGGCTATACTCGTGATATCGTTTATCCTTATGCTGATAGACGCCCTCATTCCGGCCGACAACTACTGGACTTACGCGGAGCACATAGCCCACCTGCTGATCGCGTTCTTCATGCTCGCGTTCATTCTCGACAGCGGCATCAGAAAAGAAATGGGGGCTCTCTCATGATAGACTGGATCACCCAGCTCATATTCCAGGCCGACATCATCTTCCTGCTGGTTCTTTTCTTCTCGGAGAGGAACAGCCCGTCGAAGATCCTCCTGTGGGCCCTGGTCCTTCTGTTCCTGCCCATACTGGGATTTGTTCTTTACATAGTGATAGGCCAGTCGTTCTACTCCGACCACATATTCAAGAAAAAGGAAATCAGAGACTACAAGATCGACGATATCATCCCGAAGAACGAAGAACTTCTCCGGGCGGAACCCGATCCCGATTACAAACGCACCGCCGGAGCCGTCCTGAAATCCGGAGGACTGGGATTCTCGAATAACAACAAAGTGAAACTCTACACTCTGGGCGAAGACAAATTCGGAGACATGTACGAGGATCTCAGGAACGCGAAGAAGTACATCCACCTCGAGTATTACATCATCAGGAACGACGAACTCGGAAACGAGCTCATGGACATCCTCACCCGGAAGATAAAAGAAGGCGTCGAGGTCAAGCTTCTCACCGACGATTTCGGAGTCGGGAAAGGGCCTAAGAAATCGATAAAGACGTTCAAAGCCGCCGGCGGGGAGTTCGCCGTGTTCCACAAGGTCCTGTGGCTCATACTCAGCCCCAAGAAGAACAACCGCAACCACAGGAAGATCGGTATCATCGACGGAAAGATCGCGTACTGCGGCGGATTCAACATAGGAGACGAATATCTGGGCAAAGGACCTCTGGGATTCTGGAGAGACACCGCCGTCAGGATAACCGGGGATGCGGTCAAACCTCTGCAGGTCAGGTTCCAGATGGACTGGGAATACGCTACCGGGAAGAAGATGTGCCCCGATGACAGACTGGACGATTACTACGGAAAAACGGAATACCCGGAGACCGGGGACGCGAGGGTTCTGACCGTGTCCGGAGGACCGGACGTGGCCGATTTCAACCCGGTGAGAATGGAATATCTGGAACTCATCAGGAACGCGAAGAAGACGGTGTACATCCACTCCCCCTATTTCATACCCGATGATTCGCTCCAGGACGCTCTGTCCGTGGCGGCCGCGAACGGCGTGGATGTGAGAGTAATAATACCCGACAAACCGGACCACATGTTCGTGTACTGGTGCAACATCAGCTGCGCCTATTCCGTCATGGGAAACGGGGTGAAGGTGTACATGTACAACAACGGGTTCGTCCATTCCAAAACCATGGTGGTGGACGGAAGATACTGCTCCGTGGGATCCGCCAATTTCGACGACAGATCCCTGGTTCTGAACTTCGAGACCAACGCCGTGATTCTTTCCGAAGAGACCGGAAGGCAGATGGACGAGGCGTTCATGAAGGATCTGGAACGCTGCACCGAGTACACCAGAGAGGATTACGAGAACATCAGCGGGTATCAGGCCCTCAGAGTAGCCGTATCCAGACTGTTCAGCGGCCTGTCCTGAGCAAAAAGAGTCCGGGATGTTCCGGTTCCGGACTCTCCTTTAATAATACGCAAAAAATGCGATCATGCGTCTTCCGCGGAAGATCCGGATGCCGGAGTTTCCGGACGCATCCTTTTGTCCAGCAGTTTTGCCAGATACCCGCCTGCGGCGGCCGCGATGAAAAGCCAGACGATCATTCTCACCGGGAAGCAGAGGAGCATCAAGACGGTAGCGGCGAAGGGTTTCTTCAGCTGAGCCCCCAGAGTCGCCGCGGTTATCACTCCGGCGGCGAACGCGGCATGGCTGTACGGATCAGCGAAAGCCAGCATCGAGATCCCGACGCCCATGCAGGAACATGCGAATATCAGAGGGAAGAAATGACCTCCTTTAAGTCCGAAACGGATGCAGAACGCGGTCATCGGAATCTTCAGCAGGCATACGCCGATAAGGATCCACGGCGAATAGGAGCCGTATCCGTCTATCAGCTCCGCCAGCTGATCCTCTCCCGAGAACATCGCCATCGGAACCAGAACGCACATTATTCCGACTGCGATTCCGCAGAGCGTCTCCTTCCACACGGACGGGACCTTCTCCGCCCCGGCTCCGGCGATTCTCTCGGATGCTCTGTAGAAAAGATACAAAACGAGCCCTGCGGGGACGTACAGCAGGACCATGGCGTAATCCGCGGCCGATATAAACACGTCCGGGAAGCACGGGAACCCTTCCAGAGACGTTCCCAGAAGGTGGTTCAGACCCCATACCGTAAGGATTCCGGCGCCGGCGGAGAGACCGTAGAGAACGAGTTTTCCGGATCTCGGAAGGCGGGGCGCGTCTCCGTCCGAGGGAGTTTCCTCGACGGCGAATATCCCGAACAAGGGCATATGGAAAAGCTGCCCCAGCATCACGGCCTCCCCCAGTTCCGAACACAGCGAAGCGCTGCTCCTGGCGAATCTGGTGTTGTCGCCGACCCAGTAGCACAGCGCTGCCGTTATGCCCGCGAGACCCGCCTCGGGACCCACGCTCGCTCCCAGAATCAAAGGAATCACCGCGCACGCTATTATCACCGAGATGTTCCTGTAATCGTAGCGCTTCTCGCTTCTGATCTTTCCCAGAACGGTCTCCAGATCGTCCGGGTAGTTCCCGTAGCGCCTGTGCAGAAGGCCTAACGCGCATCCCCCTATGGCGCAGATCGGAACGGCCGCCCACCGGAACCCGGTATACGACGGAATCTCCTCCCAGATTACCGATGTTCCGAGCGAAACCGCCTGGACGAAGATCCAGAAAACGGCTCCGGCCGCGGCGCCCAGCAGAAGAGACAGCAGGGCGACCATGAAAATGTTGCGCAACGCCGTCTGCATATCCCTCTCTCACGAAGACGCGGAGATTCCCGCGCCGGTATCGTATCCGCTCCCACGGTTATTTGTTTTTCCTCGGAATCCGGAATCAGCGGACCGTGTTCGAAGCGTAGGTGTCCTCCGGAAGAGAGTGATCCAGAGAATCGAATTCCTCGTCCAGCATTATAATGTGGGGCCTTCCGCGGCTCTGGATTATCTCCGAGTCCACGTCGTATACCTCTTTGATGTTCTCTCTGGTCAGAACCTCGGAGGGAGTCCCTATGGCGAATATCGAGCCTTTGGCCAGCATTATGATCGTGTCGGAATACTTGGCGGCGATGTTCAGATCGTGGCTTATCATGATCACGAGAATGTTCTTCTGCTGGGACAGATCCCTCAGGATTCTCGTGACTTCCATCTGATGCTTGATATCCAGATTCGAAGTGGGCTCGTCGAGAAGGAGAATCCTGGGCTCCTGGACCAGTCCTCTGGCGAGCATGACCTTCTGATGCTGTCCGGCGGAGAGCTCGTCGAAGGATCTCAGCGCGAGATGCTCGATGTTGAGGAGCCTCAGGGTGTCGTAAACGATATCCAGATCCTTGTCCAGGGATTTGTAGGTGGAATGCGGATGGCGCCCCATGAGAACGGTGTCCACCACCGACAGCGGGAAAGCGTCGTTGGCGGAGTACGGAACGTAGCCGACCTTCTTGGCGAGCTCCTTCAGCGATATTCCCGAAACGTTCTCCCCGTCTATGAGCACGGTTCCCTGATTCGGAGAGAGGATCCTGTTTATGCAGTGGATCAGAGTGGACTTCCCCACTCCGTTGGGGCCTATTATCGACAGCAGCTGGGGACCGTTGGCATCAAGAGTGACATCCTTAAGGACGGATGTGCTGGAATATCTGAATTCAAGACCGTCTATAATCAATCTCACAGACTCACCTCCAAGCGCTTCTTCTGCGCATTTTAACCAGGATAATTATGAACAGGGGGCATCCGATCATCGCGCTGATGACCCCCACGGGAAGCCCGTACTGCCCCGAGACTCTCGCGATGCAGTTGGCCAGCAGGAGGAACAGCCCTCCGAACACCGCCGAGGCGGGAAGCAGAAGCTTCGTCTCCGAACCGACGAAAAGCCTCGCGATATGCGGCCCGACGAGTCCCACGAACCCAATGGTTCCGGTGAAGCTCACGACCGCTGCGGTCATGAGGGAAACCACGGATATCTGAATCAGAATGGTGTTTTTGGGATCCACTCCCAGCGAATGCGCGGAATTGGGGCCGGACATCATGACGTTCACGCGCTTGTGGTAGAACATCAGGAACGCCATGCACGCGAGGGAGATGGCCAGCGGAATCGGGATCGTCTCCCATTTGGTGGACTCCAGGGTCCCGACTCTCCACGAATAGATCTCGGAAAGAGTCTCCTCCGAGGACGTTATCATTATCAGCGAGACCACGGCGGAGAAGATGTACATCATCGCGATTCCGATGAGAATCACTTTGGTCGGAGTCATCTTGCGCCTCAGCGAGATCAGAAGAATAACCGACACCGGGATCAGGGAAAAGATGAACGCCATAATAACAGTGGCCCATCTCTCCGAGAACACCGACGATACGGAGGTTCCCATTATGATCGCGAGAGAGGCGCCCAGAAGCGCCCCGGATGAAACACCCATGGTATAAGGATCAGCCAGGGGATTCCGCAGAAGCGACTGCATCACGGCCCCGCCCATAGCCAGAACGGATCCGGTTATGACCGTGAACACCGCGATCGGAAGCCTGGTGTACATGACGATATCGTCGGCATAGACGTCGGTGATGTTTCCGGTGATATGCTCTACGAAAATCCTGTAGCAGTCCGCAAAACTCAGATCGTATAAACCGATCGACAGCGCGAAGAACACCGAGATCACCGTGAGCACGGCGCAGATCAGGATGAACGACCATCTGCGGCGGAGCATCCTGTAGTATTCCTGCTTGCCCTCCATCGGTACACCTCCTTCTGGGATCTGCGGCGGACGATGAGGTACAGGAACACCGGCGCTCCGACGAACGACATGACCACGCCCAGGGGAACGTTTCCGAAGGGCATAAGCAGACGGGAGACCAGATCGGCCAGCACCAGAACGGTGGATCCCATGAAGATCGATCCGGGAATCACGAACCTGTTATCTCCCCCCAGGATAAAACGCACCATATGCGGAGCCACCAGCCCTATGAACCCGATGATTCCGGTGAACGAGATGATGGAAGCGATGAGAACGGAAGTGAGGATGATGCAAAGCATGCGGAACTGGACCACGTTCAGGCCGAGGCTTTTGGCGCTCTTCTCCCCCAGAGCCATGATGTTCAGTTTCCTGGAAGATACCTGGACCAGAATCGCGGATAATACCGTCATGGCAAACATCAGCGGTATATCCTCGCAGGACGCGTTGGTGACGCTTCCGACCTGCCATATGTAAGCGTCCTGAAGGCTCTCCGCGCTCGCTGTGATCATAACGAACGTCACCATCGAATTGAAGAAGAACGTCAGCGCGGTACCGATGAGGATGATGGTGGAAGGGGAATTGCCCACGTATCTGACCAGAACGATGATTATGAGAGCGGGAATCAGAGATCCTATGAACGCGTTGGTGACGATTCCCGCGCTGGAAAACGCGGACGAGAACGAGAATCCCATTATTATGGCGGTGACCGCTCCAAGGCACGCTCCCGACGAGATGCCGGTGGTATAAGCGTCGGCCAGAGGGTTCTCCATGATGCTCTGCATGACCGCGCCGGCGAGAGCCAGACCGGCGCCGGCGATGAGCGCCATTATAATTCCGGGAAGAATATTCTCTGAAATGTAATAATCAGCCCACCATTCGGGGCTTCTGACCGGATAGGTTACTCCGGTGAGATGATCCCACAGAACCTGAAGCGTCTTGGTGAACTCGTATCCGGTACCGACGGAACACGAGAGAACGGTAACGACGATCAGAATGAGAACGCAGGAGACGAGAAACAGGACTTTGCGCCTGATCGTGCTTTTGTACTCCTCCTTTTCATCGCTGCGGTACTCTTCGGTCATGGGATGGCGTATCCAATGGGTATCTCATATTTAATGGCGTTTCCGCAGTAATAAAGAGAAAACGCAATAACCTGTCCTGCCGCCCCGTCATTGTTATATCTGACAGCCATATCTGGATGTAAATGCTTACCGAGGTAAAGCCATGAGCAGAAACGCAATGATCGCCATAGTCGTACTGATCGCCGCGGTAGCGGCCGTTGCGGCGGCGGCAGTACTGATGTCCGGAGGGAACTCCGATCAGAAAAATCCGGAGCCCGGACCCGGAACGTACGATCCCACTAAAAACGCGGGATTTACCAAACCTGTCCTTCCCGTTTTCGGGAATGCGGACGGAAACAGCGTCATCGACGATGCCGATGTCCAGCTGATCAGAAAGATGATATCGGAGAATACCCCGCTGTCTTCGTACCCCTTCGCCGACGCTGACAGGGACGGAACCGTTTCCGAGAAAGACGCGGGAATCGTCAGTAAAATCATTTCCAACCAGAGCACCGATCTCTGGTTTATGGATCAGTACGATCTCGTCGCCGGAGAATACCGCTTCGTGAAGGTCAGCTATCCTCTCAGGAACCTGGTGACCCAGAACGCGGACATGCTTCTCCTTACGATGATGATCGACGCCGACGACAAAGTCGCGGGATACATAGCGAACATCGACAATTATCCCAACGAATTCTATAAGGTGACCCATAACAACGTTTCCAAATCCCTGGGAAACACCGCGCGCTACATCGCTCCCAAAGACTGGGAGGCTATCAAGAATCTCGACGTGGAGCTCGGAAATGTGGGAGGAATAGGTGCTATTCTCGTTCACAGCGAATCCGCTCTGGGAGATTACAAGAATGATATTCTGGCCGCCGGAATTCCTCTCGTATATCTTAGATGCACCGATCCCGTCTACTCCATGGACGCCGCCCTCCTTCTGGGAACCCTTCTCGGAACGGAAAACGCGGTGAAAGCGAAAGACTACGCCGACGAATGCGGAATAACCGTGAAATCCGTGAGCAACGCGGTCTCCAAAGTTTCCGAAGCCGATAAAAAGCGGTTCATCTCCCTGTGCATGATCTGCTACATAGCCCAGTCCGAGTCGCAGTACACCAGCATAGGAATACAGGCCGGCGGAAAGGAGATGAGCGGGCTGGAAGGAAATACTTCAGTGCGCCTCCAGAGCGTGGAAGCCATCACGCAGTACAACGGAAAGATCGACAGGATCCTGAACTGCACCACCAAGGACTGCGTCCCGCTGGATCCGGCGGTTCTCTGGGAGGATCAAGATATAAGATACCTCGAGAAGAGCAGTTCCTTCCAGGATATGATCTGGGTGAACATGTCCATGCCGATCTCCTGCAGGGTCATGTACGTCGCGTCGGTTTTCTACCCGGACATCATCAGCCCGCAGGAAGCGGACGAGTACTTCCAGATGACCGTGGACAAATACATGTCATATCTCCACAAGACCGTGGACGACGGTTTCTTCGATGTGAAGACCGATATGTTCACCTTAATCGACTACCAGGATTACCTGGACTCCAAAGGCGGGGAGATCCCTCCGGAAAAAGTGGATTCCGAATACTCCGCCATAGCGATGGCCAATCATTTCGTCTCCGCTTTGGATCTTACCCAGTACAACGGAAACCCGTATACCGTCGAGGGAGACGATCAGAAGGCTTCCGTTCTCCCCCAGTCCGGAAAATACTACGTGAATTACACCCTGTACGAGGACGCGGAATCTGTTTACAAAACAGCCGAAGCCGAATATCTGGGCAAAATAGGCACGGAATCCGCCATGGGCGGCACTTATACGAAAATTGATTCCGAATCCGGACTCGAAGAGGGAATCGGCTACTACGTCAACGTCCCAGGCAAAATCGGATCGATGTATTACGCGGGATACATAGAGAAATGCTTCGTGGAGCTGCATCTGGCCAGGACGCCGGAGCTCTCCGCGGAGGATCTTGAGAACATCGTCTCGGCGATCGTCGCCTCTGACAGCTCGGTATCTGCCATCGAAGCGGCCAAAAAGTTCGATCTCTCCCTCCTTTCGGGAATGGCCAACGCTCCGTTCTCCGTCACCGGAGACGATATGAAAGCAAGCGTACAGAGCGAACTCGTCAACGGAAGGCAGTATTACATTACGTACGACAGCAACTCCTCCGCGAGCATAGATTTCGAAACCAAAAAAGCGGAATTCAAGGAGAAGGACGGAACCTCGTACATGGGAGGCGTGCGCATGGCCATCACTGAATGCGGATTCGACGACGGATTCGGATTCTACGGAAACACCGACCGCGGATTCTCCATGATCCAGTACGTAGGATGCAAGGACGGATGCTACGTCGATATATACCTGCGCATGAACAATGCGGAGTTCACGCAGGAGAGCGCGGAAGCGATAGTGAAAGCCGCCGCTCAGACAATAGGCTGAAAGTGATATAAATGGAAAAAACACACATAATAGCGATAATAATCGCTCTGATAGCGGTAGCCGGCGGCGCCGCGGTCTTCCTGATGACTCAGGGTAACGGCGGAGACAACAAAACCCCGGATACGCCCGACAACCCGGATAACCCTGACACTCCCGACAACCCGGATGTTCCGGATCCCCCCGTGATCCCCGACAAGCCTCTCGAGAAGATCGCCCTGTCGATTTTCGGAAACGCCAACGAGGATTACGTCATAGACCAAAAAGACGTCGATATCATACAGAGCCTGATCGGAACCTCCGGAGGGCAGCATCCCTATGCCGATGCGGACCGCGACGGGAAGATCACCTCCGAGGACGTCAGCATAGTGAAGAAAATAATCGCCGGAGAGAAAACGACCGTCATGCTCGTGGATCAGCACATCTACGACACCGGCGAAATGAACATCGTTTCCGTGAACTACCCTCTGGAGAACTTCGTGGCCATAAACCCCGACATGGTCCAGATGACTTTCGTATTCGACGGCGACGAGAAAATGGCGGGATATATCGCCAACCAGTCTTCTTACGAAGTCACATTCTCCAAAGCCGACAAAAACGGATTCACCAGATGCCTCGGAACCTCGCCGAGAGCTATCAGCCAGCCCGAATGGACCGCCTTCAAGAATCTGGACGCGGAACTGTACTCCAAAGGACAGTCCGTCGGAGGAATTCTGGCATACAACGAGACCGCCCTCGGAGACTACAAGGACGACATCGCCAAAATCGGGATTCCCGTAATATACATCAGATGCACCGACCCGGTATATTCTGTCGACGGGGCTCTTCTGATCGGAACCCTTCTCGGACCCGGATACGCGAAGAAAGCGTACGAGTTCTCCCAGGACTGCCGCGAAGTGATCGAAAACGTCGATAAGGCTATAAACGGCCTCAGCGACGACAAGAAGATAAAATTCGTAGCGCTCTGCATGTGGTGCTACATGTCCCAGCACGAGTCCCAGTACACCAAGATCGGCCTCCAGTCCGGAGGAATCGACGAAGCCAACCTTCCCGGGAACTCTTCATCCAAACTCGAAGGCCCGGAAGCGATAACCACCTACAACGGAAAGATAGACTACATCCTGAACTGCAGGACGTGCGATTTCGTCAATGTGGATCCGGTATCCCTCTGGGACAACTCCAAGATCGATATCCTCAGAAAGTCGTCCGAGTTCGAGAACATGTTCTTCCTGAACATGTCCCTCCCCACCGCGTGCAGGGTCCTGTATACGGTATCCATGTTCTATCCGGACATCATCGGAGTCGCGGAGGCAGACGCGTTCTTCCAGAAGATCGTCGACAAATACCTGACTTATCTGAACTCCACCGTGGAGAGCGGGCACTTCAACGTTAAAACTGACGTCATGACGATATGCACGTACCAGGACTATCTGGACGTGAAAGGCGAAGACAATCCGGACGACATCGTTTCCGACATCGATCCGAAAGCCCTCGCCGAGAGGTTCTACTCGGTAATGAAAGACGATCTCGCCGCATACTCCTACGCCCCGTACAATCTTTCCGAAGACAACAACTCCCAGACCGCCTCGGTGATTTCGGAGGGAAGCACCTATTATGCGAAGTACACCCTCATGGAGAACCCCAAGGAAGCCTACGAGGTCCTGAAAGCGCAGTACGCGGCCAAAGTCGGAACGGTTTCCAGAGTCGGCGGGATATGCACCGAGATTCCGTACACGACGGAGCTCACGGAAGGATACGGATACTACGTGAACTCGGACATCGAAGATGTGAACGACGTCAAGAAACTCGGAAACATGTACTACGCCGGATACATAGACAAGTGCCTCGTGGAGATCCACTTCGTGAAGAAGCCGGAACTGGCCATGGAGGATATCGAAAAGCTGATCTTCGCCACATACCCCGTATCTTCCGGAAAATCCGCGAAATCCTGGGCGGAGGCTTTCGATCTGAGCAAACTCTCTCAGTATTCCGGAGCGCCCTATGCCGTAACCGCGGATTCGAATGACAGCTTCGCGAAGATCGCGGATTCGGAGAACAAGCGGTACATCGCCATAGACGCGTCCGCGGGCGCGGCGGAGAACTTCAAAAAGACCAAAGCCGAGTACATGGAAAAAGGGAACAATTTCGTTCTGGACACCGCCGGCTACGACGACGGATACGGAATCGGGGCGCTGAGAACTCCCAACGCCATGCAGTTCCACATGGTCTACTTCGCCGGACTCAAGGACGGATGTTTCATAGACGTCGTGCTGAGAATCGATTCCGGAGAGTATACCGCGTCCGACGCGGAGCAGATCCTGAAAGCGATCCTCGGCGCGGAGCCCGCGTAAAACCCTTTACGCCCTTCGGGGCGGTTTCTCTTTTCAAGGAACGAAAACTACCAGATAAGCGTCCGGAATGATCTTCTTCAGTTTCATGAGATCGGGATTGTACAGTCTGACGCGGTCGTCGCGGAATATTGGTTTCCCGAGGAGTCTGGATACCACGGAGGCCTCCGTCTTCCCCTCGACCTTCCAGGCGCTGATCTCTCCGGATGTGTCCGTGGAAACGTATATGGGAATGCGCAGACGCAGTTTTTCTTCATCGCTGCAGATATCCCACAGCCTGCCGAACTGCTCTTTTCCTATGTCTATAACGGAACCGTCGCGCAGTCTGTAAGTGTAGTCCTCCTTCTCCTCCATCTCCATGAGGGAGGGTCTGGACGCAGCCAGATTCCTGTTGAGATCGGACATGACCGACTGGAGAAAATCCATAATCCTCGATAGCGGAACAGATATAAGGATGTGTACGCGATGCCCGGGGCATGCCGACCGGGACAGACCTCTCTTCAGCGCTTTCTGAACATCCGTGCTTCTGCGAGGATGCCCACCGCAGATTCGCCAGAATGCATATTCCGGTGGCGCCGGCATGCAACATCCAGTGCAACTACTGCAACAGAAAGTACGACTGCAGCAACGAGTCCAGACCCGGAGTTACAAGCGAGGTCCTGACCCCGGAGGAAGCGGTCGCGAAGATCCGCGCCGTGAAGGAAAAGATCCCGGAGCTGAGAGTCATCGGAATAGCCGGACCCGGAGATCCTCTGGCCAACGAGAACACGTTCAGAGCCCTGGAACTCGTTAAAAAAGAGTTTCCGGAACTGACTTTATGCGTATCCACCAACGGCCTGAGTCTCCCGGACTGCGCGGAGAGGCTCTTCGATTCGGGAGTGCGGTTCGTGACGGTTACGATGAACGCCCTCGATCCGTCCGTCGGTTCGAAGATTTATAAATTCGTGAGATTCGAAGGAAAAACCCTGACCGGAGAAGAGGCCGCCGGAATTCTGATAGAGAGGCAGCTCGAGGGGATCCGGAAATGCGCTGAACTTGGAATGATCGTGAAGATCAACATCGTTATGATCCCCGGGATCAACGATTCCCATATTCCGGAGCTGGTAAAGAGGGTGAAATCCCTGGGAGCGTACATAGTGAACATACTCCCCCTGATCCCCGTAAAGGACACTGCCTTCGAAAGCCTCAGGGCGCCCACCCCTCTGGAAAGGAAAAAACTGATGGACGAATGCTCTCTGGACGCGCGCATGATGCGTCATTGCAGGCAGTGCCGCGCCGACGCGATAGGCCTGCTCGGAGAGGACAGATCCGGCGAGTTCGTTCGCTTCGGCGGATGCTCCGGAGGATGCGGCCCGGAGAAGCCCGTGACCATCGGAGAGAAAGGATGCAACATAGCCGCGGCCTCTTCCGACGGGATAAACATCGATTCCGGATTCGGAAACGCGGAGAGATTCATCATATTCGATAGCGAAGGCGTGAGAATCGGGGAAAAGAAGGTGAACCTGACGTCGGAGGTGTCCGGGGAGAGCCACCGCAAGCATATCGAATCGATAGTTTCGTCCCTTTCCGGATGCGGAACGGTGATTGTAAAAGAGATAGGCCCGCTTCCCCTGAAAGTTCTTAAAAACGTCGGAATCGAGACGGTAATAGATTCCGGGAACGCGGAAGAGTGCGTTAAGAAGATCGTCTCCCGGGATTAAAAACCGCCCGGCTTATTGCCAACGATTATCTAACCCCTCGGCGTAACACCGCCAGACGGAGTGTACAGAATGGACGCTCAAGAGATGAGAGATAAGTATATCGATTTCTTCAAATCGAAAGGACACAGTTACATCGCCTCGGCTTCGCTGATTCCGGAGAACGATCCCACGGTGCTTTTCACGACCGCGGGAATGCATCCGCTCGTTCCGTATCTTCTCGGCGAGAAGCATCCGGCGGGAAAGAGGCTCACGGATTATCAGAAATGCGTAAGGACCGGAGACATAGACGAAGTCGGCGACGCGAGCCATCTGACATTCTTCGAAATGCTCGGAAACTGGTCCCTCGGGGATTATTTCAAAGAGGAATCCATCGGATTCAGCTACGAGTTCCTCACCGATGTCCTTAAAATAAATCCTGACAACCTGGCCGTGACCGCCTTCGCCGGAGAGGGGGAGATCCCCAGAGACGAGGAAACAGCTTCCATCTGGAAGAAGCACGGAATGAGGGACGATCAGATATTCTTCTACGGAAAGGAGGATAACTGGTGGGGACCAGCCGGACAGACCGGCCCCTGCGGACCCGATACCGAGATTTTCTTCGACGACGGCAGGCCTAAATGCTCCGCGGAATGCGGGCCGTCCTGCCACTGCGGAAAGTATACTGAGATCTGGAACAACGTCTTCATGCAGTATTTCAAAGACTCCGAAGGAAAATTCACTCCTCTGAAGCAGAAGAACGTGGACACGGGAATGGGTCTGGAGAGAATACTCAGAATCCTCAACGGGAAGGAGACGGTATACGACACCCCGCTGTTCCAGGGGATAATCTCCGAGATAGAGGACATCACCGGAAAGAAATACGGAGAGAATCCGGAAGACACCCGCGCGTTCAGGATCATAGCCGATCACATGAGGGCTTCGGTATTCATTCTGGGGGACGGAGTCGTTCCCGCCAAGGTCGGACAGGGCTACATTCTGAGAAGACTGATCAGAAGATCCAGCAGATACATGTCCAAACTCGGATACGAGGAGCCGTTCATGGAGAGAATCGCACTGAGAATCATAAGCGAGTACGGAAAAGCCTATCCGGAGCTGGAAAGGAACAAGGAAGCGATAATATCCGCGATCAACGGCGAGGAGCTGAAATTCCACAAGGCTCTGGTCAAAGGGCTCAGGAGATTCGAGCAGATGGCCGCCGAGAACGGGGATTCCGGTGTGATGAAGGGAGAGAACGTGTTCAGACTGTACGACACCTTCGGATTCCCGGTTGAGATGACCGCGGAGCTGGCCGCCGAGAAGGGTCTGAAAGTTGATATGGAAGATTTCAACAGCAGATTCAGAACCCATCAGGATACGTCCAGATCCGGAGCGGAGCAGCAGTTCAAAGGAGGACTGGCCGATCACAGCGAGGAGACCACCAAACTGCACACCGCCACCCATCTCCTGAACGCCGCGCTGAGGAAGTACGTGAGCCCGGACATACAGCAGAAAGGCTCCAACATCACCGCGGAGAGGCTCAGATTCGATTTCAATCTCGACAGAAAATGCACCCCGGAGGAGCTTAAATCCGTGGAGCAGTACGTTAACGACGCTATAAAAGCGGCGATTCCGGTCGTATGCGAGGAGATGACCTACGAGCAGGCGAAGGAGCGCGGCGCGATCGGAGTGTTCACGGACAGATACGGGGAAATGGTGAAAGTGTACACCATAGGGGACGTATCCTGCGAGATCTGCGGAGGGCCCCACGTGAAGAACACGTCGGAGCTCCAGGGATTCAAGATCAAAAAGGAAGAAAGTTCCGCGGCGGGAATCAGACGCATAAAAGCCGTCGTCGGAAAGTTCGACTGAAACTTCTTTCCCTCCTCCGGGAGGGAACTGTTTATTTTTTAATTGATTACAGGAAAGCATGATGCGGGACATCGTAAGGATCGACCGGGACAAATGCGACGGATGCGGAGCGTGCGCGAAAGCCTGCTCCGAAGGCGCGATAGAACTGATTGACGGGAAAGCGGTTCTCGTCCGCGAGGACTGCTGCGACGGGCTCGGGGCGTGTCTTCCCGTATGTCCGGCGGGGGCGATTGCAATAGAAAAAAGAGAGACGCCCGCGTTTCAGGATCAGATCGTAATGGCGGGATGTCCCGGCACCCGGCCGGCGGAAATAAAGAGCGGAGCCGGGGAATTAACCAACTGGCCGGTGAAGATCCGTCTGGCCCCGGTATCCTCGCCGTATTTCAGAAACTGCGATCTGCTTCTCGCGGCCGACTGCTCGGCGTTCGCCCGCGGTTCTTTCCATGAGGATTTCATAAAAGGAAAGAAAGTTCTGATCGGATGCCCCAAACTCGATCCGGAAGACTGCTGGGACAAGGTTAAAGAAATTATCAGGAACAACGGAGTCGGAAGCATAACCGCGGTGAGAATGGAGGTTCCGTGCTGCTCCCTGCTGGAGAAGATCGCGGAAGACTGCGGAATCCCGGCGGAGACAATAACGCTGCGGACCGACGGAAGCGTTCTGAAGAAGCGAGAGTGGTGGACTGGGCGCGATTTGAACGCGCGACTTCTTGCTTGCAAAGCAAGCGATCTTCCAGCTGATCTACCAGCCCACTGACCACTGCGAAGATTGCCGATTATTTAAATATTACTGATCGGGCGGGATTTCCGGAGGATTTTATGATTTTTCCGACGTTGTATCTGGCCAGCATGAAAGAGTAACATGCGGTGAATGCCAGAGACAGAACCAGCCCCCAGCACATCAGAGGCACGGTCGTCGTGCTGAGCGCGGCCAGAAGAACAACCATCAGAAGGGTGCGAAAGGCCGTGACCGAAAGGGAAAGCATAGGCTTCTGAAGCGACTGGAGCATGGAATTGGAAACCAGAGATATCGCAAGAAACGGGATGATGAAACTCTGGACGCGGAGAGTCTCGATCATTTCCGGGGAAAGCTCCGTCATGGAATCCGATAGCGTGAAGGGAATGAGAAGATATTCGGTGCAGGTAAGATATATCAGCACTAGGATTGCGGTCAGCCCGAGAGTCCATTTCAGGCACAGGTTGTAAGCGTACAGGCTTTTCTCCGGCTTCCCCGCGCCCAGATTCGCGGAGGAAACCGGAGTCAGAGCGAGACCGAAAGCGCCCGGGACAAGGGAAGCCAGAAGGACCACGCGGTAAGGTATGGAGAACAGGGAGATCGCGTTCACTCCCCCGCATGCGATGAAGAAGCTGCGGCAGAAGGCGTCGGCTATATCCAGGAGGAACATCTCGGCCATTTTGGGGATCCCCAGACGGAGAATCGCGAAAGATTCTTTCCGATCGAACCTGTATCCTTTCAGCGACAGCTTTATCGTGGTTTTGCCTGAGAGGTAGATGTACAGCATCAGAATGACCGAAACCGCGCCGGACAAAGCGGTGGCCGCTCCGGCTCCGGCCACTCCGAGATCCAGACCGAATATGAAAATCGGATCGATAACGATGTTTGCGAGGGTTCCGATAATTATGCAGTAGTTGGACTTCTTCGCGGCGCCTTCGCCCCTCAGGAATCCGGAGAGAGTGGGGCCGAGAACCTGGAAAATGTTGCAGATAAGAATCGGAGCAAGATACGATTCGGCCGCGCCGATGAGCTCCGGAGCGCCCATCCAGGTTACCATCGGGTCAATCAGAAGAAAAGTGAACGGAGCGATCAGAACCGCGATTATCACCGATAAAACGGTGCCCTGGGCGAGTATTTTCCTGGCGCGATCGTAATTTCCCGCTCCGATATAGTTGGAAATAAGAACGTTGGAACCGAGTCCGACTCCGAGACCGACATCGAAAACCACCCAGTACAGCGGAACCACGGACTGGACGGCATTAACGCTGGAAGCGCCCAGTCCGGAACACCAGGCCAGATCGGCCAGCATGTTGATCTGGCCGATGATCGACGAGATGATGAAGGGGATCACCGTCGCGTAGATGGCGGTTTTGGGATCCCCCAGCATTATGCGGGTGTCTTTTCCGGAGTCGGAACCGAACATGAATCATCCTAAGTATGCGCCGTCAGCCCCGCCGGATACCAGCATGCGGTACTTCTTCTGGACTCCCGTAACTTCTCTTTCCACGGGTTTAATCCTGGAAAGACGGTCTTTGATTTCCTGATCGGACAGTTTCACGTTCAGTTTTCTGGCGGGGATGTCTATTTCGATTGTATCCCCGTCCCTGACGGCCGCGATAGGCCCTCCCGCATAAGCTTCGGGGGAAACGTGGCCGATTGCTCCTCCTCTGGAAGCTCCGGAGAACCTTCCGTCCGTTATCAGAGCGACGGAATCCCCGAGGCCTCTTCCGACTATCAGACTGGTGGGGGAAAGCATTTCCGGCATTCCGGGAGCGCCTTTGGGACCTTCGTATCTTATAACTACTACATCGCCGGAAACGATTTTTCCGGACATTATAGCATCGGAAGCGTCGTTTTCGCTGTCGAATACTTTAGCTTTTCCGGAGAAGACCATCATCTGCGGATTTACGGCCGACTGCTTGACCACAGAGCCCTCGGGAGCGAGATTTCCCTTGAGGACGGCTATTCCCCCCTCTTTGTGGAAAGGATTGTCTAACGGCCTCAGGACGCTGCTGTCGAGGACTTCGTTTTCGGATGCTATCTGGCTGATTGATTTCCCGGTGCAGGTGGGAACGTCGGACAGTTTGTCTTTAAGAATGTTGAGGACGGCGGGAAGGCCTCCGGCGGCGTCCATGTCCTTTATGCTGTAGGGTCCTCCGGGCCTGAGGCTGGTGATGTGAGGGGTTTCCCGGGAAATACGGTCGAAATCGTCCAGAGTCACGGGGCACCCGAAGTCTTTGGAGATCGCGGGAAGATGGAGGGCGGTGTTGGTGGAGCCTCCGATAGCCATGTCGACCATGATGGCGTTGAGGAAAGATTCCCTCGAGACTATATCCCTGGGTTTGATATTTTTCTTCACCATTTCAACGATTCTTCTTCCGGATTCCCTCGCGATAGAGAGCTTTCTTACATCGTCGGCGAGGCATGTGGCGCATCCGGTCACGCTCATGCCGAGGGCTTCCGTCATGCAGGCCATGGTGTTGGCGGTGAAGAGTCCGGAGCAGCTTCCCATTTCGGGACATGCGGAACATTCGACTTTCTTTACGGCGGATTCGGAGATAAGTCCGGCGCTGTAGGCTCCGACGGCTTCGAACACAGACTGGAGATCCATGTTTTTGTCTCCGTCCTTTCCGGGCTCCATGGCTCCGCCGGTGACGATTAACCCGGGAACGTTCATGCGGCCCATGGCCATCAGCATTCCGGGAGTCACTTTGTCGCAGTTGGAGATTCCCACCCAGCCGTCGAGGGCGTGGCCTTCGACCATGACTTCGCAGCAGTCGGATATGACGTCTCTGGAGATGAGAGAGTATCTCATTCCCTTGTGGCCCATCGCGATTCCATCGCAGACTGCCGGAACACCGAAGACGAAAGGCCTTCCCCCGGCTTCGATAATTCCCTCTCTGACCGCTTCGGCGAGAGCGTTTAGGTGGATGTGTCCGGGAACAATATCGTTCCAGGAATTGGCTATTCCGATGAACGGTTTGTCGAAATCGGAATCGTCGAGGCCGTCGGCTCTCAGAAGACTCCTCGCGGGGGCCTTGGAAATTCCTTTTTTTACTGCGTCGCTTCTCATTGGTGGGGGTATGGGATGGGAGTATATCGGTTTTATTTTTGATATTGAGGAAAAACTGTTGACCCGGTATGATTGAACATCCGATCACGACCGCGTCATTGCAGTAGTTGAAATTGAATGTTTTTAATCCTCCGTTTAAAAATCGCAATCAACTGTCGAATAGATTCCCGATTCATTCAACGATCGCAATATCAAAATCAGGTTTATTGTCCTTAAACCTCATGTTTGTCATCACTCTATCTACAATAGTAGAAATTCAAATTGTTGTTTTGACCGGTTCGGACGCCTCTCCGAAACTATCTTTCGACTCTGAGACCTCAAATTATTATAACGACAAATGACCTGACAATAGTTAAGAAATCTTTGTACGGTAGCTGAACAATCCTGAGGGTGATATAATGGAAAGCACAATAAGTATTGGCGACACTGATATCCCGAAATCAAAACGTGAAGGAAAAGGAAAAAGTCGTATCGCACTGCCCGATGATTATTGTATTGTGGATATAGAAACAACAGGATTGAGTACCGAATGGGACGACATCATCGAGGTCGGGGCTGTACGTTATGTAGATAACGAAGAAGTTGAAAGATTCCAAACCCTGGTACAGCCACCTCCGAAAAAAGGGAAGTTTGTCAATAAATTCATTGAAGAATTAACCAGTATCACAAATGAAATGCTTGAAAACGCTCCAACAGCGGATATTGCAATAAAAGAATTCGATAGATTTCTGGGAAATGACCTGATAATAGGTTACAATGTAGGATTTGATATCAATTTCCTTTATGATTGCTACGCAGATCATCTAAAAAAGACGTTTTCAAACGATTACATCGATCTTCTGCGTTTCTCACGCAAACTGCATCCGGAAATGCCCAGCCATACACTCAGTTATATGGCATATCACTTCGATATCGATCGCGAACAAGCACACCGTTCAATTTCAGACGTTCTTACCACTGAGTCTTGCTATAAATCTCTGCGCACAGAAGCTATAGCACAATATGGATCAGAGGAATGTTTTATTGATGCTTTCAAAAGAAAATATGCTAACAAGCACGTTCTGAGAGCCCAAGATATAAAGGGCGACGAATCTAAGTTAGACCCTGATTCGCCACTTTATA
>JAEEGL011422009.1_pt1 | contig 24912 bp, 14 predicted proteins | sample 9134231 | NCBI WGS metagenome assembly JAEEGL01 (sample SAMN16246548, study PRJNA631951) | gut metagenome | biome: gut microbiome; feature: rumen; material: fiber-attached | host: Bos | place: Iran: Karaj | collected 2018-10
GCAAAATTAATATTTGCTGCACAAAATAAAAAATCAAATCACAACAGAAAAGAAAGTCACAACTTTTCAAATTCTCAAAATTTTGCAAATAAAATAATTCAAAACGCATCACCATTAATAAATTTTAAAAGCAAAACCGTAGAATCAAATAAAGAATTAATAGATTTAAACGGAGAACATTTATCAATAGATATATTAAAAAAAGAATATCCAAGATATGAAAATGGTGATTCATCCCAAAAACCATTTGGAATAATAAAATCATTTGCATATAATACATATCATGGATTAATAAAAGATGAAAATGAAGATAAAATTGCAATATCTGTAAATATAAAAAAACCAAATAATATAAAAACAAAAACTTGGCCAAAAATATCATATTTTTCAATATTTGATGGTCATGGTGGAGATAAATGTTCAATTTTTTTAATGGATAATTTATTAGATTATATTATAGAAGATAAAAATTTTCCAATTGATATTAAATCATCATTAATAGCATCAATTGAAAGAGCAGAAAATGAATTTAATAAAGAATTTGAAAATTTAAATAATGATAATTTAAAAGATTATAATGATAAAACTGATTTTAGTGGATCATGTGCATTAGTATGTTTAATAGTAGATAATAAAATTTATTTATGTAATGTTGGTGATAGTAGAGCAATTATGTCAATGGAACATGGAAGTAAAATTCGTCCTTTAACAATTGATCATAAACCAAATAATCCAAAAGAATATGAAAGAATAATTAAATCTGGTTGTAAAGTTTATATTGATACAGGAGAACCTAATTTAAATGCAAATAAAGTCACATTTATTAATCATGAAAAAGAATTTGATAAATATGAATTTGATACAATTTATCGTATTTATCCTTGTGATTTATCTGTTAGTAGAACTATTGGTGATCCAAAAGCAAAAATGAAACATTTAGGAGGTTTTCATAATCAAATTATTTCTACTCCTGAAATTTTTACTTTTGAATGTAATAATTCTTGTGATTTTATTATTATGGGTTGTGATGGAATTTTTGATATGTTAAGTAATAATGAAATTATTGATTGTGCTTGGTATGCTATTCAAAATACTGATAAAGATAGGAGAAATGATATTAATATGGTATCTTTGGATATTTGTAATATGGTTATTAAAAATGCTATGGATAAAATGTCTGGAGATAATTTATCTGTTATTGTTATTGGATTGGAAGGATTGGAAAAATATATTAGTAATCAATTATTGAAAAAAAAAGTTGGAAGTATGTTTAAAGACGTTAAAAAATAAAGAAATAAAATTTATGTATTTATTTGTCAAAATCATTTATATTGAATTATTATATAAATATTATGATGGGATTTTGTTTCTATATTTGACAAATAAATATTTTAAATATGATTATATAAATATATATAATTATTTTCATTTATAATAGGTTATGGATAATATTTATATATAAGTAATAATATTATATAATTTTGTTTTTTTCAAATATTTTATTATTTATATTTATAATTTTTTTAAATTAATAAATTTCTTAATAAAATATAGTTAAAAAATTTATTATTATTTAAAAAAATATTATAATAAAAACATAAAATTAATTATTAAAATATTATAAAATTATTATAAAGATAAATTATCAATATTTAGAGATAATAATTTAATGGAATTTTTTATCATTAAAAAAAATAAATATGGATAAAGAAGAAATAAAAAAGGAAAAAAAGAAAAAAAAAGATGAAGAAAAATTAAAATTAAAAGAAGAAAGTCAAAAATTACCAACAAAGATAATATTATATAAAGGAAAAGAAAAAGAAATACCAATTCACAATCCAGATAAAACAAAATGTGAATTTTATATAATAAAAAAATTTAAATATTGTCACTTTGATAAATATAATGGAAGTGAATTTTGTGTCTATCATAAACCAAATGAAAAAGAAGAATTTTTAATATGTCCATATGATTCAAAACACAGAATTTTAAAATCAAAATATGAAAATCATCTTAAAACTTGTAATACTTTAAAAGATGAAAATAAACAAAAAGAATTTCCTTGGTATTCACAAAATATAAATAAAGCAAAAGAAAATAAAAATTATCCTCTTCCTTCAAATGAAGAATTGGATAAATTATATAATATGAAATTTGAAGATTTGGAAATTAATGAATATTCTAATTTAATAAATTTAATTATATCATCATATAACAAATGTAAAAATTATTATTTAAAATATATTACTGAAAATAATTTAAATGAATATATAGAATTAAACTTTAATAAAAATAATGAAAATAAAGATATAAATTATAAAATAAGTGGAATAAATATAAATTTAGAAAAAGATTTAAAAGAAACTGATCAAATAATTCATAGTAAAAAACATGAAATTCAAAATGAAGCAATTGGAAAATTAATATTTAAATCAAAATTAATGGAAATTAATACAGAAAATTGTATTATAATTGAATTTGGTGCTGGAAAAGGAGGATTAAGTGAAGAAATAAATAAAATCAATAATGAAAAATCAGTTATTATTTTATTAGAAAGAAAAGGTGGTTTAAGATATAAAAAAGAAAAAAAAAGAAAGAATATGATAAGATATAAAACTGATATTATTGATTTTGATTTAAATTATTTAGATAAAATTGAAGAAATACCAGCTGAAAAAAATACTATTGAAAAATTAAAAGAAAGTTTTTATTTAATTGGTGTTGCAAAACATATTTGTGGATGTGCATTTGATTTATCTTTAACTTGTTTATTTAATTATAAAAATTTTGAAAAAATTAAAGGTTTATGTATGGCGACTTGTTGTCATCATATTTGTAGAGTTGAATTATTAAATCATTTAGATTTTTATTTTGATTTTTTAGGAATGAATATTAAAGACTTAATATTTTTATTTAAAGCTACTAGTTGGATTTTTGGAAGTATTAACGATAAAGAAAAAGAAGATAAAAGTATTAAAGAAAAAATGATTGATGATATTTTTATTAAGATGAATATTTCTAAAAAATATATTGGATTAATTTCAAAATATATTGTTGATATTGGAAGATGTTTTTGTTTAATTAATAAAGGATTTAAAGTTTTTTATATGAAATATTGTGATAATAATATTACAACTGAAAATAATCTTATTCTTGCTTTAAAAAAATAATTTTTTTAATAAATTATAAAATAAATTTTATATTACTTTTTTTTTTAAATAAATTTAGAAAAATTATTAATAAATTAAATGAATAAATTTATCAACTACCTTACAAATCATAATTCACCAAAAGAATATTATCAATTAATTGATTTGATAGGAATAGGAAGTACATGCAAAGTGTATAAAGGAATAAGTAAAAAAACAAATAAAATATATGCAATTAAAGTTTGTAATGAACTAGAAAAATATTATGATTCAATAATAAACGAGTTAAATATTTTAAGACTTGTAAAAAATAAAAGTAACAACATTGAAAAATTTTATGGAGTATATTTTTCAAAAGATGAAAACACAATATGGATAATTTTAGAATATTTTGAATATGGAAATATAATGTCATATCTTACAAAAATTAATTATCCAATTAATGAAGAATTAATATCAACAATAATTCAAAATGTTTTATTTGGTTTATTATATTTACATTCAATAAATATTATTCATAGAGATATAAAATGTCAAAATTTATTATTAAGTGATGAAGGAAGAGTTAAAATTTCTGATTTTGGAATATCAATTAATAAAAATGTTTTAAATTGCAATAATAGAGTAGGAACACCTTATTGGATGAGTCCAGAAGTTATTAATAGACAAAGATATAATGAAAAAACTGATATTTGGTCTTTAGGTATTATTTGTTATGAATTAGTTGAAGGAGAACCACCTTATTCTGAATTTAAACCTAATGTTGTTATGAAAAAAATTATTGAAAATCCTATTAAAGGATTAAAAAATCCTGAAAAATATAGCAATGAATTTAATGATTTTGTTAGTTTATGTTTAAATGTTGATTATAATAAAAGACCGAATATTCCTCAATTATTAGAACATAAATTTATTAAAAAATCTGGTTCTGTTAAATTTTTACAAAAGATAATTGAGGAAAATAATTCTTTATTTTATAAAGATATTAATAGTATAAGTTTAAATTATGAATATTCAAATGTAAATACTAGTGAAAAAAATAATTTTGATTTAAATAGTTATAATAATATTAATGAAAGTAATTCAAATTTCAATGAAAGTGATTCAATTATTATTCATAATACAGAAAGTAGTATTATTATAAAGAATAATTCTTTAAAGAAAAATGATTTAAATTATAAAGAAATTTTGAAATATAATTCAAATTATTCTAATTTAGAATTTGAAGATGAAAAAAATTCAACTTCAAATTTAAGTTCTATTACTAATGCTGTTACTAATTTTGAACAATCACAAAAAAAAGAATTTTATCATCAATCTGGGAACATTGATGATATTAAAAATCAATTATTTTTAAATAAAAATGAAAAATTTAAGTAAAAATTTAAACATATTAGTTTTATTTTTTATTATATATATAATTTAAATTAATATATTATTATATATATAAAAATTAAATTTGTAATCATAATAAATAATTTTTATGAAAAATAAAAATTTAAAAAATACAAGAAATAAATCTTCACCTAAATTTAATCATTTAACTACAAAAGAATTTGAAGAAAATAGAAAATTTAATTCTTTGAAAGAGGAATTTTCAAAAATAGAAAGAATAAATGAAAAAAATAAAATAAAAATATCTCAATTAACAAATGAGTTAATTAAATTAAAAGAAGAATATAATAAAATTGAAAAACAATTATCTTTATCAAAAAAAACAAATGAAATTATAATTAAAGAAAAAGAAAATGCTGAAAATGTAATAAAAGATAATAAATTATATATTATAAAATTAGAAAATAAAATAATTGAATTATCAAAATCAAAATCATTTAATTTATATGATGAAATGAATAAATTAAATAAAGAAAATGGAAATTTAAGAAAACAAAATCTAAATATGGAATCAATTATTGAAAGATTAAAAATTGAAAATAATAATTTAAAACAAGAAATAACTAATTCTTCAAATGATATAGTAAATAATGAATATAAAACATTATTAGAAAATAATTATAAAAATGAAAAAATTATTATTAATTTAAAAAAGGAAATTGAAGAGAAAAATTTAATAATTCAAAACATTAACAAAAATAGAAATGATGAAATATTAAAATTAAATATGAATGAAAAAAATTCAAATGATTATAATTTTGTTAAAGATAAATTTAATCTATATCTAAAAGAAATTAATTTAATCAATAAGGAAATTTCTGAAAAAAACCATGAATTATCAAATTTAAAAAATAGAATAAATTCTAAAATAACCATTAAAAATATTTATTACTAATTATATTATTTCAATATATAAAAGCAAAATTAAAAAAATAAAAATAATTAAAGAGCAAAATTAAAAAAACAACAAAATGGAAATAAAAATTTTAGGTCATTATAATGGCAAAACTCAAAATATCAATTTATTTTTAAATTTTGAACATTTTAAATCTTATTTTACAAAAAATTTTAACATTGAAGAATATATTGATGATTTACAATTTTATATATTAATTGATAATTCATTTAGAATTGATTTAACAAATCAATCTCTTTACAGTGAGTTTGTTTTACAAAATAAATATTTAAATGATATATATTGTGAATTACTTACAAAATCAAAAGATGATATAATTTATATTGATAAAAATGATATAATAAATCAAGATTTTTTTAAAAATATAAGTGATAGTTCAATTTGTTTCATTTGTAATGGGATTATATTAGAACCATATCAATGCGATAAATGTAAAAATAATTTTTGTAAAGCATGTATTGAAGATTATTATATTCAAAATAAAAAATGTTATTTTAATTGTTTGGATATTAATTTAATTGAAAATAAAATATTAAATAATCAATTATCAAAGTTAAATTTTAAATGTAAAAATGGATGTAATAATAAAATAATTCCATATTTAGAATTAAGAAATCATTATGAAGAAAAATGTCCTTTTTCAAATTATAAAAATGAATATAATAAATTATTAAATGAATTAGAACAATTAAAATTAGAAAATAATAATTTAAAACAAGCAAAAAAAGAAACAATAAATAAAACAATATATCATTTTAAATCAATAAGTCATGAACATCCTTTAATGCCTTGTTTAACTTCAAGAAATAGTTTTTATTGTGATGTTTGCAAAAATTTATATAATTCAAATAATGAAACTTATTATTGTACACTTTGTGATTTTGATTTATGTCCCCAATGTGTAATTAATGAAAGTTTATTAAACAATAATTAATTTGTTTTTATTATTATTTTTATTATTAATCATTTATAATAGAGATTTTTTTGTAATTTAAAATATTATTTTAATTAAAGATTTTTTAAGGTATTAAATTAAAAATGCAAAATCAATTTTCATTTAGAGTAAATTCTGAATTATCATTAAATAAATTATTTGAATTTTATATTAATAAAAAAAACAATTTTGATTCATCAATAAAACAAGATGAAATTAAAAAGTTAATTGATTCATTTTCTTCCACTAAAGAGTTGTTTGAATTTTATACAAATATAAATATAGATAAAATAATTTCAAATTTAGAAGAAATAAATAAAGATATCAATAGTCTCATTTATTATTCATATGATAATGAATCATATAATAATTTACAAAATTTTTTTTATTACTCAACAAAGGAAATTCTTTTATCATTATTAAAAAATGATTTAATTAACTTTATAGATAAAATAAATTCTATAATACCAGAAGATAATTTTCAAAATAACTATCTTTTATCAGATTTAGAGACTTCAAGTTTAGATAGATTATCTATTGATATTAAACAAATTAATAATGAAATAATATTTTCAAGACAATCAACAAGAGGAAAATCAGAAGAAACTTATATTACACCTAAATTTTTTGAAAAAAAAATTATAATGAAAATTTCAGATTTTAATATAAATGAAACTAATGCTTATAGTAATTCTCAAATAAAAATAACTAGTAAAAAAAGTGAAGTTAAAATTTCAAAATTTAAATTAAATATTGATAATGTAACACTTGAGAAAAATCAATATACAGTTTTATTAAATATAATTAAACAATTATATAAAGAAGGGAAAATAAATGAAGAACAAAGAAAATTTTTAAAGAAAAAGATTTTTTATCACGATGCACAATTAATCAAAATTTTAAATATGAATTTATCAATACAAGAAACAAATGATTATATTCAAAATTTACTTGTATAATAATTTACTTCTTTAAATGAATATTATTGTTATTTTTTTAGTAAAACATAATGTTACTAAATTTTTAAAATAGTGATAATTAAATATTTTTTGGTACTCAAAAAGTTTAATTTTATTGATATATAGTTATATAAAAAAGTATTTCTATTATAAATGAAATAATATAAAAATATAATTGTTAATTAATAGTTTTAAATGCTAAAACTTAAGGAATAAAACTTTATGAAATATTATTAAATTTTAAATTATTTATTAAAATTAAAACTTCATAAATCAAAATTAAAATACAATCAAAATTTATTTATATTAATATACTTAAATCAATAAACATCGATTATCTATTATATATTAATTAATAAAAAATTAATAATAAAAATTATTTATAAATGAGAAATAAAAGTTTCTTACTTTTATGAATATTTTTATAATTTATTATCAATAAAGATTAAAAAATTTATAATTTGTTAATATATATATTATTATATATTGTTAATTTACAATTTAAAATTGTTAAATAAGATTATTTTTGTTAAATAAAAAGAATAAAAAACAATGTTCAATGATTTAATTAAGATATAAAATAATTAATTTTATTATTTCACAAAAATAGTTATAAAAAATAAAATTTAATATATGAGAAATAAATAATTTTATTTATTAAAATAATTTTATTATTCCATTTAAATTAATATTATTTTTAATATTAAAGGTTTATCATATATCTTCCCTTTACAATAGAAATTTATAAAACATTCATATTCACCTGGAGGAACTAAATTAATATTATCAAATTCGAATGTAATAATTTTGGTTTGATTAACCTTTAAATCTTGTAAATCTAAATCATTACATTTAATAGTTGATTTAATTTTATCATATTTAAACATAGTTTCCTTGGGCCATTGTTCTTTTCCATTATTTTTAATAAAAATATCATCTACATAAATAACATTCATTTGAGGATTTTTTTGAAATGAAAAAGTTAAATTATTATTTTCACAATGATACGAATATTTTTCATTTTGAAACATTTCTTTTCTTATTTTCACAAAAGAATCATGCTCATGAAATGACTGTTCATCATTTAATAATAAACAATGATTACATAAATTATAATCAGGACAATCTAAACATTTATATCTTATTCCTATTATTGGTTTTTGATTACAATTATCACATTTTATATTTCTATGAACATCTAATTTTATAGATTGATATGCTGACTTTAATTCTGAATTTTTTTTTATATTTGATTCAATTTCTAATATTTTTTCTTCAAATGTTTTATTAAATAATTTGACTGAAGTTTCTAATAATTTATTATTAATAGGTTTTTGATTAAATAAATCTTTATCTAATGAATTATAAATCTCTTTGGAAATATTTTCTGTGTTCAACTTATTTTCGTTTTCTGACATTAATTTTTTTATTTAAAAATGATTTATTTTTTTTGATTTGCATTAAATTATTTTTTAATTAAATAAAATGACAAATTTTTATATCAAATTAAATCAAACATTAAATATTAAAAGATAGTTTAAAAAAATCATTATTTAAAAACTGATAATTTTCTTATTATTTATCTTAGATATTATTTAAATATATAATAGTTTATTAATTAATATTTTTTTTTCAGGGATTATTAATTTATTATCTTCATATATTTTTATAGAAAATTAATTATGATAATTATTTAATATATATGATTTTAATATATAAATTTGTTATAAAAAATAGTTATAAATTCATAAAAAAATTAATGAATATAAATAATATCTAAAACAATTTTTTTCAAAACTTTTATAATACATATTTTAATTTCATTTATATTATTATATGTAAGATTTCCAATTTAATTAAAATAATAATAAAATAAAAATTATTAAATAATAAGTGTTTATTGATTATTTTGTTTGAAAATTAATATATATTAAAAATGGAAAATAAATCTAATGATGAATTAGATTTACAAAAATCCACAACTTCTAATATAAATGAAAATATAAATTCATCATCAAATAATTTAAGCATAGAAAATCATGATAAAAGTGAAGATAAAAATGATATTATAAATATAGAAAAAGTTAAAGATGAATATAAAAATATAGATGACAATAAAATTAATAATACAAATATAGAGGATGTTAAAAATGATAATGCAAAATTAATTTTAGAAAAAGATAAAGATAAAATAAAAGAACAAATAAATATAAATAAAATTGAAGATTCAAAAAAAGAAATAAATAAAGATAATGAATATAATACTGGAAGTGAAAATTTATTAAATTATAGTGATTTAAAGCCATTAAATTTAGTTGATTGTGTTGAAAAAAAATATAATTTATTTTTACCTTCATCAAAAGAAAATTATATAATAAATCAATTAGAACTTTTCAAATCAAACAATACAATAAAAAATAAAGTTTTAGAATTTAATGATAAAAAAGGAATAACTGAAAAATTATTACAAAATTCATCAAATTTCAAATTTAAATGTTTTAAAATAAGTGAAGATTATTTATTTGGTGCAGATGATCAAGGAACAATACATGTATTATTATTAGATAAACAATATGAAATAAATCAATTTCCTTTAGAAAAAGTAGAAAAAAATTTAAAAAAAATTCAAGTTACTTCAATGGATGTTTCAGAAAAAGCTGAATTTTTAGTTATAGGATATTCAAATGGTTATATTGCATTATTTGAAGTTAATAAACAAAAATTAATTTATTTAATTAAAGAAACAAGTAAAACTCAAATTGTTTCAATTAAATTTTTAAATGTTACAAATGGAGAATATGAATTTATTTATTCAAATTTAATTGGACTTGTCAATAAAATTAATATAAGTAAAGGATTTTTTTTTAAAACAACTTTCACTGAGGAAAATATTTGTAAAGATATAACTCCAACATATGCATTAGAATTATATAAACCAAATCCTGATTTAACTTTATTAGCTATTGCAAATTTTGAAGAAATTAGAATTTATATTGTTAAAAAAGAAAAATCTTATTTATTTGATACTAAAAAAATTGAAGAAAACAATGAAAAAAATGAATATATAATAGATATTTCATTTGGACTTGGATATACTCCGTTAAATAATACAAATTATATTTTTCAAAATAATGAAGAAGAATTAGAAAATATAAAGGAAAAATTATTATTAGCTGCTTCTTATAAGAATATAATTAGATTATATTCTTTTGATATACAAAAAGGTAAAGATGATACTATTACTATTAATGCTAATAATAAAGGGAAAGAAATTGCATATTTTGTTAATGATAAAAAAATAATAAGAATTGGATTTATTTGTAATTCAATTTTATATTTCTTTGATTTAAATGAAAAGGAATGTTTAATTAAAGTTATTAATACTTTTTTTATGAAATCTGGTGAATATAACGAAAAATATAATAAATCAAAAAAAGATGAAAAAATAAATGAATCAAATTTAAAAAAAATAATAAAACCAAAAGAAAATATAAATAATGAAGAAGAACAAAAACCTTTATTAGAAGAAGGATTATCAGTTGATAATATATTAAATAAAACATCTTTATCATATATTAAAGATGATAAAATATATAAAAATTTTTATAGAAATTTTATATTCCATAAAGAGAATACAATATATTTCTTTGCAAAACAAAGATTTTACTTAGGAAAATTATTAAATTTTGCAGAATGTTTTGCAGATTTTGAAAAAAATCAACAATGGATTGAAGCATTATGTTTAGGAATTAATTTATATCAACAAAAAATTATATTATTACCTCATGTTCCTATTCAACCTAAAAAAAGAAAAGAACTTTTACTTCCTTTACTTAAAGAATTATTAAATAGATATATTGATTATAATTTTAAACAAAAAGACAATAATGATACTGATGATAGTGATAGTGATATATATATAAATGAAAATGAAGAAAAATTAAAAAATTGTATGAATATATCAATTGAATTTTGTGTTGGAATAAATGAAATTTTATTTTTATTAATGGATGTTTATACAACTTTTAATTTAAAAGGAAAAAGTGATGCTTTTATAAAAAGTATTGAACCTTTTATTTATAGTGGACAATTAAGTAATGCTAATATTTCAAATGCAATTCCTTTTTTATTTTCTCCTTATAAAACAAATGATGAATTAGGAACATTTTCTCATTTATTAATTTATTTAAATTTTGAAAGTATTAATCAACAAGTAGTTAAATTGTTGTGTTTTAATTCTAATTTATTTATAACTTTAATTTATTTATATAGTAATGGAACTGATTATAGAGAATTTTTTTTACCTATAGTTAGAATGTATAATTATTATCTTTCTAAAGAAAATGAAGATAATCAATTTCTTTCATATATTGATTTATATAAAAAAATTGGTTTAAATAAAATGCAATTTAGTAAAGAATATGTATTACATAAATTAATGTGGTATATTGATTTAAGTTTAAATAAAAAGAAATTTTTTATTTTACAAAGTCCAAAAGATTCTTTTTATAGTTTTGATAGTGAAGATGAAAATTATAAAAAATTTGTTTTATTGATTTATGCTTTTTTATTGGATGAAAAAACATTTTTAAAAATTGTTTATTTTGATTCTTATTCTTTCTTTTTAATTTTATCAAAATTTTTTACTGAAAAACATCTTTATAAAATTATTAAAGATAAAGATTTTAATAACATAACTAATGAATATAATATTATTTTTAAACAATTATCAGAAATTAAAGTTCCTGAAGCTTTGGATAAAATAATTAAGGAAAAAATAAAGGAAAAAAAAGAAGAAAAAAAAGTCGAAGAAAATAAAAATGAAGAGAAAAAAGATGAAGAAAATAAAAATGAAGAGAAAAAAGAAGAAGAAAAAAAAGAAGAAGAAAAAAAAGACGAAGAAATAAAAAATGAAGAAAAGAAAGAAGTTGAAATAAAAGAAGATGAAAAAAAAGATGACGAAAAAAAAAAATAGAGAAAGAAGAATTAAATGAAGAAAAAAAAGAAAAAAAAATAAATGATTTTGTATTAACAGATAATATAAAATCAACTTTAAATAAAATAATTTCAACTACATTAAGAGTACAAAAATTTTTTGTGGAACAAAATTTGAATATGTTTATAATAAAATGTGCAACAAAATTAGGAAAAGGTTCAATTGAAAGTAATAAAGTAATACATTCATTAAAAAATATTTTTCATTATTTTAAAAATTTAAAAGAAACAAAAGAAAATGATCCAGAAGAAGCAAAAGATATTTTTAAATGTTACGGAAATGAAGAAATAGATTTAAAAAATAAAGGTTCATATTATTATGAAATTTTACAAAATTTAGATAATTTTTTTAAATCAGGATATACTTTTGAAAAAGAAGAACTTGATGATTTAATTGATTCAATTAATCATTCACCTTTTTTATTAATAAAAATAAAATTATTAGAAATGAAAAAAGATTATTTAAGTTGTTTATCTTTTTTTATTGAAAATATTAATCAAATTGATTCTCATAATATTTTTGAATGGATTAATTCAATTTTTTTATTAATTCAAAAAGAAGATAATAATAAAGAAGAAGAATTTGAAAATATACAAAAAGCAATTTTAGAAAAATTACCTCAATTATCAAAAATATCAATTGATAAAACAATTAAAATAATTGATAATTGGTTTTCTGATAATCAAAAAACAAATATTATTAAAAAATTAGAAAATGATCCTGAAGTTCAATATCAATTTTTACAAAAAATATTAAATGAACAATTAGGAGCTAAAGAAAATGAAAATAAAGAAAAGTCAAAAGAAAAAAGAAGAAATTCTTTTTTAATTAATCCTGATGATAAAAATTTAAGTGAATTAGTTTTATTAGAAATTCAATTATTAATTAAATTAAATAAAAAAGATAAAATATTAGATACAATAAAAGATAAAATATCATATTATTCTTTAAAAGAATTACTTGATTTATGTTTATCTAATAATATTTTTTCAGCAGCTATTTATTTATATGAAATATCAGGAGATTCAAAAAGTGCTTTAGCATTAACAATAAAAGAATTTAATTTTAGTTGTGATGATTTATTTTCAGATAAAGATAAAATTGAAAAAGATAAATTAGATAAATTTAATACTAATTTAAATTTATGTATTAGAGTGTGTGAATCATATAGTGAATCAAATAAAGATACAAATTCTTTTGAAGCTATTAAAGAAGGATATGATTTATGGTTTGAAATATTAAAAAATTTATATCAATTTAGAAATAAATGTGTTTCTATGAAAAATGTACAAAAAATTATTTCTGATGCTATTAAAGATTTATTAACTAAAATGTGTATTTATGTGAGTATTAATGAAATTTTAGATTATATTACAAAAGAAAATAAAGATGTTGAATTTAAAGAATTTAAACATATTTTAATTGGAATGATTAAATCATATAATAATTTTTCTAATTTTTTAAAAGATACTAAAATAATATTTTCAAACTCAATTAGTAAACAAAATTTAATATTAGAAAAAAAATATAAAAGTGGAAATGGATTTAATGTTTCATTTTGTGATTTATGTAATAAAGGATTTAATAAAGATGAAAATGATATAATTATTGCATTTAAATGTGGTCATAAATATCATATACAATGTGTTAAAAAGGATAATATATGTATTCTTTGTGAAAAAAATGAAATTATTCCTTCAAATTTATATGTTGCACCAAAAACATTTTCAAAAATAATTATATCTAAAGAATCTAATAAAAAGGAATTTTGGGAAAAAAATAAAATGAATAAATTAAAAATGTTAGATAAAGAAGATTGGGATAAAAATTCATTAGTAAGTTAGTTTTTTTTAATTTTTTTAGTTTAATTAGTTTTCAATGTTTTATCAAAAAATTTAAATAAATAGTATATATCTTTATATTAAATTACTATAATAAAAGAAATAGATATTTAATTATTGTCATAAATTAATAAATAAAATAATTCATAATATTTATATATCTTATTTAAAAAAAATCAACCAATAAAATAAATTACATTTCTTAAAATAAAAATAAAATAAATTTTTGTATATTTTATAATTAAAAATACAAAATATTTCTGTAAAATGCGAATACTATAAAATATATCAATTATTATTCAAAATTAAATCATATACCTAATTTAAATATATTTACATATACCAATTTTGTTTATATTACTTATATTTTTAATAGATTAAATTAAAAAAAGTGAGATAAACTATTCATTAAAAAACTTATTAAATGATAGTACATCTACACTTATTTATTTTTTCTTTTTTACATTTATTTTTAATCTTATTATATTCTTTAAAAGATTGAACATATGAAACATGTATATTATTATCAAAACTAACTTTCTTTTTTATTTTATTTACTCTTATTGTTTGCATTAAATTTAAATCCTTCTCTATAATTAAATTGTTTTCTAAATTAGTTGATATATCTTTTTCACACATTTTATAAAGTTTTATATCTATATTTATATATTTTAAAATATTTAAAAACGAATATTATATATTTTAAACTGATATCAAAAAAAATAATAAAAAAAATAAAATTTTTTAATTAAAAAAAATATTTCTCTATGTTACTAAGTTTAAATAAATAAAAAAAATGGAAGGAAATGATGATAAATCAAAAAATATCTATTCTTCAATTAATATATTAAGTTTGGAAATGGCATTATCTGAAATTGATAATATATATAAACATGTTAAAAATAAAAAAGACATTAATTTTAATAAATCAAATATAAACGAAATTGAAAACAAATTAAACAATTCAATAAAAAATCAATCTCAAAATAAAAAAACAAATATATTAAATTTAAAAAGTTTAAATGATAGTAAATTTGAAGAAAATAAATTAAATAATAACGAAAATAATAATGAAGAATTAGAAATTAGAAATGAAAATTATTTTAATAATTTAATAAAAGATGACAATAAAAATAAAGAAAATGAAATAAATTTAAAAGAAAATTTAATAAATTTTCAAAATATCAAAGAAGAATCTTTTTCAAATTCATCAAATAAAAAAGATAAAAGTATTGAAATAACAATTAAACCTTATTATAATGATAATTTATTTAATAAATCTACAGAATTTACATATGACGATACAATAGATTCTCCTGAGAAAAAAAGAAAACTAAATTTTTATGAAAGATCACTTTTAAGGAAAAAAATGGTTGAAAGTAAAATTGAAATTTGGAGAAAAAAAAAAGAAATAATTGAAGAAAAAAAAGTTTCAGATAAACCAGAAATAAATCAAATAAGTGAAAATTTAGTATTGGAAAAATTTAATAATTCATATATTCCAATTTATAAAAGAGCTTCAAAAATTCAAAAATTACAAGAAGCTAAAATTAATTTAAATAATGAGAAATTGAATTTATTATATGATGAAATGGATAAAGAAAGAAATAAAATCAAATTAACAAAAAATCAAATAGATGATTTTATTCAAAATCAATTTAAATGGAAAGAAAAATTAGATTATAGGAAAAATGCAATGAAAATGTATAAAGAATTTCAAATTGAAAATGATATTAATGAAGAATTAAATTATAAAATTAAATTAAGCAAAAATAGTGAAATTTTAGCCAAGAATAAAATTAAAAATTATTATAATGAAAATAATTTAGGAAAAAATAAATCATATGATAGATTATATAATGATTATAAAATTAAAAGAGAAAAAATACAATTATTAGAAAAAAAACTTAAACCTACATTTAAACCACATATTACTAAATATAAAGGAAGAAATAAAACATTAAAAGAAAAATCTAAATCATGTCCTATATATAACTTAGAAAAAAAAAGTTTTAAAAAGGTTAATTCAAAAAATTCATCATTAAATAAAAGTGATTATAAAAAGAATATGTTTTCCTTTAATGATGATATAAATCAAAATAATAAAATTAAACAAAACAAAACTAGAAATAATAATCAAAAATCAAATGCTTCTTATAATAATCAATTATCATGTCAAGATGAAATATATCAAAAAAATGCTATTAAAAAGGATAAAAAAAATAACAAACAATTATTAAGAAGTAAATCAGATTCAAATAATTCAACATTAAAAACAAATATTAATTCTGAAAAAAATCGTTATAGCTTAATAAGTAATATTTCAAATACTTCAAATACAAAAAATTTAATTGTTACCTCTAAAATAAAAGAAAATTCTAAATCAATTAATAATATTTCTCAGATTAGAAAATTAAATAATAATAAAAGCTCATTATCTCTTAATTTTAATTTCAATTTTAATGAAGAAAAAATAACTTTTAATAATTCTGAAATTGATTCTTTTGATAAATCAAATTTAGAAATGACAACAATTAAAAAAAATTCAATATCAAATCTTATAGATGAAAGTGAACATTCTTTAATTAACCAAATGTCTATACAACCAGATAAAAATTTTAAAAATAATAATGAAATTTTATTTAATAATGATAATAATAGTCATTTTAATAATTTATACATGATAAATATAAGAGATGATACATCTACAAAACCAAAACCTTATGTATATGTAAATAATGAAATTTTTTCAAAATATTTCAAAAAAAATAATTGAATATTATAAATAGTGTTTAAAATTAATTTTCTTTTTATGTTTAAAAATTATTAATTATATTATTTAAATAATAATAATAAAATAATTTTTACAAAATTAATATTTTCTAATTAATTGAAAAAATAATCAAAAAAAAATGAATGAAAAAAACTCAATATCCTTAGATAATATAGGAGATCAAGAAGAAACAGAAAAATTAATATCAGACACAAATCAAAATAATAAAAAAACTCAAAATGAAACTTATTTAAATTCAAATTATAAAACAAAAAAAAATCCATATTTTGAAAATAGACAATATCAATATTTAGATCAAATAATAGAATCATTATCAATAAGTAAATTTCACTGGGCAACAATTTCAGTATGTTTTTTTTCAATGATGACTTTAGGTTATCAATCAGCACATTATGTATTTTGTAAAAATCAAATTATGTCAAAATATTCTTGGACATCAAATTCATATTGTTTATTTTTTATTGTTCAAAAAATTATTGAATCAATTGGTGCATTTATTTCAGTTACTTCTACAACTTTAGAATGGGATATTACTTCAAATATTTTAATTGGTTTAATTTCTTTTTTTTCTTTAATTTTTTTAATGTTTTTTAATGAAGGACCTTTATTTATTATTTTAACTTTAATATTTTCTTATTGTGGTGGTTTTGTTAATAATATATGTTGTAATTTTCTTTTAGAAGAATTTAAAATTAAATATAGAGAATTGGCTTTTTTATTAGTTAATTCAGGAAAATTATTTGGTTTCTTATTTTTTGGTTTTTTTGAATCTATTATTTATGATGTACTTCATAAAGAAAATCCAATTATAAGTATAATTGGATTAATTTTATTTCAATTTTGTTTAGCATTTTCATTATGTTATTTTAAAGATAGTCCTAGATTATTATATTATAATCATCAATATGATGAATTATATAATTATATGGAAAATAGTATTCATGATGATATTAGAAAATATAGAAAAAATATTGTTTCTAAAATTATTCTTACTCAAGAAAAAATTGAGAAAGATTTAGGAAGACAAGCTTATAATGATTTAATTGAACATTTTTTTCAATTATGGAATGAACCTTTTTCTTATGTTTCTTTAAAAAGTGTTATTATGATTTTTTTATCTTCTTTTCTTATGAGTAATATTAAGGATTCTTATTCTTATTTTTTAAAAGATCAATATCTTTTTATTTTTATTCAAGAAAATTTACCTCATCATAGAATAATAACATATTATTTATGTACAATTGGTGGTTATTTAATAATAACTTTAATAAAATATTTTTTTAATATACCTAGAAAATTTTTAACAATTTTTTGTTTATTAATGTGTATTTTATTTTTAATATTTGTGAATATATATGAAAAAAATTATTTGTATTTCTTATGTGTTTTTGAAACTTTTGCTTTTTTTTATTATACAATGGTATATCTATATTTTTCTTCATTTACAACTACTCAATTAAGAAACTCAATGACATCTTTATTATATATGATTGCTTCATTTAGTTCAATATTTCAAATTTCTTTAATGAATTCAATGACTAATTTTCAAATTTTTCGTTATTTAAATTATTTTGTTGCTGCATTATTAGGAATATTAGAAATATTTTTATTAAATTATGATACTGGTAGAATGAAAATGGAGGAAATTGAAATTTTATTATTATATCAAAGTAAATTAGCAAGTCAAAAACAGTAATATATATTTTTTTAAGTAATAATTTAATATATTATTTTTTTTTATTTAAATTAAACTTAATTTTTTTTAAATTAAATGGATTTGAATTTAGGAATTAAAAATGATTTAATTGATGATGATGATTTAATGAATATGAAAAGTGTTTCTTTTGAAGAATCTAAAAGAACAAATGATAATAATAATGATTATTCAAATATGAGTTTAAATGAATTAGTAACATCTTTAAAAAGTAAATTAAAAATGTATGAAACAGAAGTGGGAAAATTAATTGATGATAAATTAAAAATGCAAATGGAAATAAATAATCTTCAACTTGAAAATATGAAATTAAAAAAAAATAATCAAAATCCTGTTCCTGATAATACTGTTGAAAACAATTTAATAGGAATTAATTCTGAAATTAAAAAACAAAATATTAATTTAAAAAGCGAATTAGATAATTTAGATAAAATTATTCAAAATCATAAAAACTTAATATCAAATAATACTAATTTAAGTGAAGGAAATTCAATAATTTGTTCCAATTGTCAAATTAAAGATAAAGAATTAGAAAAATTAAAAAATGAAAAACAAGAAATTTGTTTATCTATAAATGATTTAAAAAAACAATTAGAAGAATTAAAAGCAAATGAAAAAAAAATAAAAAAGAAAAAAGATAAAAAGGAAAAAATAAATAAAAGTGAATCATTACCAAATATAGAACAATATTTTATTTTAAATAATAAATTCCAATTAGTAGATTCAGATAGAAATTTATGGCATATGAAAAAATGTAGAAAATTTCAAGAATTTAAAGAAAAAAATAAATCAATATATAAATCATCAGAAGATATTTTAAAAGCTTTTGTAGATACATATGAAAATAAAAGTGATGAAGAAAATGAAGAAGAAGATAATAAAAATAATAATAATGAATATAATAATAATAATAATAATGTTCCTGAACAAAAAAAAAATGAACAAAATGAAAAAAATGATAATAAAACTTTACCTATTGATAATAAATCTCCTTTAAGTAAAGATGAAGCTTCTCTTTCTCTTTCTGATAATTCAATATAAATGAATTATTAATAATGATACAATTTATATTGTATATTTATTTTCAATCATTATCATATATTTATTCTTTTTATTTACATTTTTATAATTAAATTTTTGTTTTAAATATTATTAAATTGATTTTTTGTTTCATTTATTTTATTTATCCATTCATTTCTTTCATTATCATCATTTGCAATAAAATAATATGAAATATTATCATTTGTTTTTATTAAAAAACTATTTTTATAATCATTTTCACTATTTTGTATATTTATTATTGCAGATAATGCAATTACATTCGTACATTCAGAATTATTTTCAATTCCTTTATATGTATAAAAATATGTTTCTGTTAATATACAAAATCTTGAATTCCAAAGCTTTAAAAGTCTTGAACGTTTTTGTAAAAAACCAGTTTTAATAATTTTTAAATTATCATTACATTCCATATTAACAATTTAAAACCAAAAAAATAATTATATTTTTATATTTTATTATTTTAAAAATAACCAAAAAAAAATAAAAATAAAAAACTAAAAAAAAAATAATGATATTTGGAAGAAGAAAATCAGTAAAAAAGAAAACAATAATAAACGTAAAACAAAAACGTAAATCAACAGATGAGACAGTTTCTCATTTTGCAGATGGTTTATATAAAAAAATAAATGCAGGAGTATTAATGAATGAAATACCATTTCAAGACACAAAAGATTTAAGAGATTTACTATTATTTATTTTAGAAAAACCATTAAGAAATCAAAATGATATGATAGTAATAAGATATTATTTAACAAATTTTCCTGGCTTTATATCAACTTTAAATTTAGCAGAAAATTTTCATGATCCACAAGAAATAATGCAAAAAATTTCAGTTTTTCTTGAATATGAAAGATTAAAACAAAATCAAATTGTATGTTTAAATGGTCAATTAGGAGATAAATTTTATTTAATTATAGATGGATGTGTTGCAGTGTTAGTTCCTGTTAATTATACAATGATGATGACAACAGATGAATTTATGGGTTATTTATATAATTTATATGAATTAAGAGAATATGATTTAATTCATAAATCAATATCTTCAAATAGAAAATATTTAGATTCAAGTTATACAAAACAAATAATTGATTTAGAAAAACAATGTCAAAATTTTAAAAATTTAACAAATTATATTAATGAAGAAATTCCAATTTCTGAATATATTAATAGATTAATTCCAATAGAAACTACTAAAGATTCTAAATATAGTCATGAATTTGTTTTATGGAAATATATTAGAGTTGTTGATTTAGATTCTGGAAAATCTTTTGGCGATGTTGCATTAAAAGATAATATTTCTAAGAGAACTGCTACAATTATAACTGTTAAACAAAGTTTTTTTGGTACTATTAAAAAAGATATTTATCAAGTTTGTATTAGAGATGCATTAGAAAGAGTTAGAAGATATAATATGGAAACTATTTATAATACTAATATATTTAATGATTATAGTAAAGAATTATTTAAAGTTTATATTTTTAATCATTTTAAAGCAGTTTCTATTCAAAGAGGAAAATATTTATTTAAACAAGGTGAAGAAAGAGAAGAAATTTATTTTATTAAATCAGGAGAATTTAAAGTTGATTTATTTTCTTCTTGTGAAGAATTAAATGATATTATTGATTCTTTTGGTGGCGATTCTTATAATAGAGATTTAAAAATTAAAATTGAATTAAATTATAAATTGAAAAATTTTAATAAGGAAAAAAGAAATTTTTATATATTTTTTGTTAAAAGAGGAGATGTTTTAGGTATGGATGATTATTTAACATATAGTTCAAATAAATTTTTTGTTTCTGTTAAATGTTTTTCAAAATCTGCTGAATATTTTTCAGTTAATTTAGATTTTTTTAATAAAATTTTAAAAGATAAATTAATTAAAAAAAATTTTGAAAGTTGGATTAAAATAAGAAAACAAATAATGGTAAATAGATTAATTGAATTAAAAGACAATTCTCTTTATCATTTTTATTCTATGGTTGGTGATAAAGATATGATTTTTAATTTTAAAGAAGAAGAAAAAAATATTTCTAGAAATAATGTTAAAGTATTATCAAAATATATAAATGAAGATTCAAATTTTAATGAGAGAAATATAAGTATTCCAAATGCAAAAGTTAGTTTTGCTTCTTTTAAAAAATTTTTATTTCCTAAAAAAGCTTCAAAAAAAATGGGTTCAAATGATTCACAAAGTAAAAGTAAAATGAAAAATAGTTCATCAGATTTTATGACAAAATCAAATACAATTAATCTAATTGATAATAATAAAAAAACAATATTAAAAAATACAATAGAACCAATAAATAAAGTTTATTTATCAGCATATGTTTATAAACCAGAAACAGTAAAAAATCATAAACCAAATGTTACTTTTGGTAATTTTAATGTTAATAAAAAAGTAATTCCAAGATTAAAATTATATAATACTGTAATTAATAAATTAGTATCAGAAAAAGATGCAATTTGCTCAAATCAAAATCAATCTCTTCATAGTTTTGATATTTTAGCAATGGATAAATATATTGAAAATACTCAAACTGAAAGAGAACTTCAAAAAAATCCAAATTATATTAAATATTATAGTAATTATTATGAATATGTTAATTCTGATAAATATAATAAAACTAACAATTTATTTAGAATCACAAAAAATAAAAAATTAAAATGAAAAGGTTTTTTTATAATTTTTTTTATTTTGAAAAATAAAAAATTAAATATATTTTTAATAATTTATTAAAAGTTATAATATTATATAAAATTAAACATATATATTTTTTTTAATTAGTTTAATTTTTAAAGATAAAAAGAAATTATGGGAATAGTAATTATTTATTATTATAATTAATACTTGAATTTGTTTCATTACCAACATAAGTATTTAATAAATTAAAACCATCCATTTTTTTTCTTATATCAGGATTAGTTTGAGAAATTATCATTTTATCACTTTCTCCTATACTGTCTGTAATATTAATTTTAATTTGTCCAGCTTCACCGATTTTACCAATTTCTTTATGTCTAAGAATAATATTTAATTGATTTATACCAAATTGAATTTTATTATAATCTTTAAAAAATATATAAAGACTAACTTCAATAGTTTGTCCTGGTAATATAATATTTCCATTATTAACCATTGTTTCCATTATAAGTAAATTAGATTTTGGATCTCCTATTATATCACAATATTTTGGTATTTCTTCATTTCCATTATTTTTTAATTTTATTACATATTTTATAGGTACTTTATTTTGAATTTCACTTATATGTTTTATTAATGGATTATTAATAATAAATTTACATGATAATTTTTGATGACTACTGTTATCAATTCGATTACTCCTCCTTTTATTATTATTATTCTTTTTTATTTCATTTTGTTTTTTATAATTGTCACTACCACTCATATTATTATTAGAATTTATCAAATTGTCATTATTTTTATTATAATTTCCACTATTGTTTTTTGAAGGACTCTTTTTATAATTGTAATCACTATGATTTATATTATTATTTAAATTATTTTTATTATCATCAACATATTTATTAAAATTTCTTATCTCATTTTTGCTCTTTGTAATACTATTAAAGCTAATAATATTTTTGTTAATATCAATATAATTATTTTCATTTATATCATTTATATTATTATCATTATTATATTCTTCTTTTATGTTTTGTGGATTTTTAGTTTGAATATTTCCTGTTTGAGGTGTTGGAGTCATTCTTTTTCTTATATATATTTTGCCATCATAGTTTTCAAGTTGATTATCTTCTTGTTCATTATTATCCACCTTTTCATTTTCTGAAACCTTTCTAATTCTTCTAGTATCTTCTATTATATTTTCTGATTTATCCATTTGATTATTGTTTAAATTATTTTTCTTTTCAGAAAATTGTATTTCAATTTCTTTTATTTTTGTTTGTGTCTCTTTTTTAAAGTCATTAAATTCTTTTTCATATAACATAGTTTTTTTATTTATATCATTTAATTTGCTTTTATATAAATCAATTTCTTTTTGTAATTTTTTAACTACCATTTGTAAATCATTAATTTGGTTACTTATATCATTATTTTCTTGAATTATTAAATTTTCTCTTTCAGGTTTTTTAATTAATTCACAATAAATATCATTTATATTTATATCTTCTAGAATATATTCTTTATAAATTTCATTATTTTCGATATCAAGTCTTAAATCGTTTTCTAACATTATATAAAGTTTAATATCTTTTAATTTTTTAACTGGAATTTTAAAACTTTTTATAATATTTTCACAGAAGGTTTCTAATTTTTCATATATATAAACTTTTTTAGAAAGATTATTATAATGACATATAATAATTGATGGATCCATTTTATTTTATTTTATTTTTTTATATAAATGAAATAAAAAAATAGTTTATTTTAAAAAAATTAATTTTAAATAAATTAATTAAGGTTTCAAGATATTATCATCAGTTATAGGATATAAACTTGTTTGTTTATCACTATTTTCAAACAAATCTTCAGAAAAAACAATAAATTTAGTAATAAAACTAATTTTATAATCTTTATTTAAATCAATTAAATCAGTTGAATATCTAAGTTTAGCTCCAATTATCATTTCTTGAGGTTGTCCTTTTGTTAAAAATTTTGTAACTAAAATCTCTAAATAAATTTTTGTAGGGAAATTACATTTACCAGGAAAGGATGAATATACTTGATCAATAGAAGGTAAACCATCAGAAGTGATATTAATGATTTCATTTTCATTGAATGAATCTCCAAACATACCAATTGTTAAATTTTTTTTTTCAAAATTTTGTGCACTTTGAAAAATTAATAAATTTTCAAAATCAGTGCAATCTTCGATAGTAATTGTACAACTATAAATAGAATTTTGCTTAAATTTAATTGATTGAATATTTATAACAGTGTCTTCATCAGAATTATCTAAACAATTTCCATCTTCATCAGCACCATAAATAAAATAACCATTATTATATATAGTTTTTTCATTTGTAATAAATAAAACATTTTTACCAATTAAATAACCTGGATTACCACTTTTAATTTTCCTTGTTATACTATTTGTTTGAATATTTCTTTCTTCTGAACCTTCAGATGACCACCAAATAATAGAAATATGACATTTTCTAATTGTATTCC
>JAEEGL013033719.1_pt1 | contig 24912 bp, 17 predicted proteins | sample 9134231 | NCBI WGS metagenome assembly JAEEGL01 (sample SAMN16246548, study PRJNA631951) | gut metagenome | biome: gut microbiome; feature: rumen; material: fiber-attached | host: Bos | place: Iran: Karaj | collected 2018-10
GAAAAGACGGGATCATCTGCTCAACCTTGAAGCAGAAATCAAGCGATGTCAGGAAGAAGAACGAAAGAGGCGACTGACCAATACAGAAGAGTACACTATGCTTGTATTCTCACTTGCTGGTACTCCTGTAGAAGATGTAGAAAAAGTATGCGACGTTGTCAAACTGTTTATTGAAACTGGCCAGGTATCTGCCAACAAGGATTTGGGCATTCCATTGAATAAGAAACTACGCAATGCTGAGTTGAAACAGTTCGTCACTAATATAATAAGGTATAACGAGAAGGAAAATCTTGATGCCGAGTCATTCCTACAAACAGCTTTCGGCGAGTGGTTCAGTGGCAAGAAGGAGAACATCGCCAAGAACTACTCCATGCTACCCAAGGATTCATTGGTATCAAAGGATGGGGTGGAAGCTGATTTAAAACGTTTGCGTAATTTTTCTAATTGGTAGTAAGCGTCATCCTCAACCCTTAGATCACGAACAATTATTAATTTAACAGATATTATTTGCTTTGAGTGTTAATTTAATATGATTGGAACTATAGCGACTTCAGTTGGTTCTTTTGCTGTCAATACAGCAAAGGAATATGCCTTCACTAAAATACTGGATGTAATCTGGAAAAAAATCACTCCAGGGAATGATGTGGAGAAGGCTGTAAATAATGCATTTGATAAAAGTTTGAAGGAAGTGTTCCCTAACAAAGACTATAGAACAGTTATTACTGATGATTTCAAGAGGGACCTTGAAGAAATGATTATTAGCCCAAACACTTGGCAATCGACCGCGGATAGTGAGCATAATCAAGTATACACATTGTTCATGCAATATTTGTCAGAATCTTCGCCATTCGCATTCTCATATATCGTTGAACTGAAGGCAGAAGCAAGGTATAACAATATGCTTCAGTTACTCCAGACTGCCATTTGTGGTCAGAATGTATCTGTGGAACTTATTGAAAATCTTACTTCACAGGGTGTTGCACCTTTGTTGGATGAACTTAAAGTTAAATCTGCTCTTAGAATCATCAATGAAATTGAAAATAGTAGTTATGACCTGCTTGAGCACACCCCCAATGTCTATTCTAAACTTCTATTATATAAAGGTCGTTGTCTTCAATTTATTAGTTTAAAAGATGCGTGTGATTGTTATGATAAAGCCTATGAATTAAATCCTGGTAATAAGGAAATAACAGAGGCTAAAGTCATTTCCTTGCTGGCAAAAGGTGAGATTAAAGACATCAGAACCATTTCACATAAGTTATCCGTTGATAATAGATTTAGGATTCTTGTTGACATTGTTATTTCGGATAATATCCAAGAGGCTTATCTAAATGCTCCTGAGGCATTGCGCTCAGATCTTGGATTTAGGTATCTTGTAGCGGAGAAAATGATTAACAAGATAGATAGTATTGACTTCTTATTTGACGATTCTGTCGACTACACTTTGTCTTTACCGTCAAATCTTGCATACTCGAATTTATCTATCTGGTCCTTCATAATGGGGTATTACCGTACACAGGATGCCCAAAAGGGGGTAAAGTTCTATAGAGAACTATACTCTGATCTTGACACCAAAAGTGTAATAGTGGCAGAACAATTTATCAATCACCTTGAGAAGACTGAAATCAAAGAAACCTTTCAAGTCGTTTACCTGTTATATTATTACTGGAAATACTTGCTTGAGGGAGGCAAGAAATGGATAGATCTTTATCAACAAACTATACAAGAAAAGCAAACGAAAGAAGGATATGTATTCTCCTTGCTTGAGGCAAACATGCTCCAAATGGAAGACAGATTTGAAGAAGCTTTTACGGTTGCATCAGCTATTGTATATGATGATCCTGCCGCAGTTTGCTGTTTCATGTGCGTTATGAGCATGAAATCGACAAGCATGGAGTATGTAAAATGGATCCTTGAGGACTTTACATCGAGAACCATAAAAATTAATGACACATGCAGTAGGTTCTTGGCACAAGTACTGAACAATAATGTGTCTCCTGACATTAAGATATTGGTTCAAGATGCAATATTTGAACATGAAATAGCAAAAGATATTATTCTTTTGTTGCTTGGCACAGGAAATGACGACGTTCTTTCACACATTAAAAATCAGACAACTGAAATTCCTGATGAATTAATTCCATTTGCGGCAATTGCGCTCTCTAAAAACGATGAAAAAGAGTATGCTTTTGACATATTGAATGCACGAGTCGACAATGGTATAAATGATTTTAGACGTTATACGTTTTTAAAAATTCTATCGGAAAATCCTCTTCATTACAGGGAACTTTATAAAATACTAAAAGACAATCGTGCAGCACGAGAAATCAATGACTTTGCATTGCTTACGAAGGAGTATGAGCTTGCTAATAAATTGTTGGACTACGATAATGCTTTTCAGGTAATCTCTATCTTATATGAGCAGTATCCTGATAATGAAACTATTTTTGTCAACTATGTGGTTTCTTCGCAGCATGTCAAGAGTCCATTGTTGGAGGAGCTGAAAGACAAAGTATCAAAATTTACATATTCTAACGACACGTCAATCCGTCTTATTTATCAAGCCTATGCGTCGGCCGGTTCAATAGATTTTGCAATAGAATTTTTATATCAGCAAACTCTCAGTCGGAACACAGAGTTTTTGCGTAATTTCTATCAGATAGAAGCGACTCAGGGATTTGTTAAACAGATATCTCACATTGAGTGTGATGTTATATCAGATGGCTGTTGTGTAGATTTTATCAAAAATGGTGAAAAAGTTCGAGAAATTGTTACTCATGACAATGAGTTTAGTTCTCTTTTAGGATTTAAGAAGGGTTCTGAATTTAGTATAAAACAAAATGATGGTTTTGATACGTATCAAATTGAAAATGTTTGGAACAAATATTTTGCATTGTCTTCAGAGATATTCAAGGAGATTATGTTCTCTGGTGGTAATTCTGTCTTTCGACCTATTCAGATAGACATGGAACATCCATGGGAAAGCCTTGAAAAAGAGTTAGAGAAAATTGATCCAGATGCAAAGAACCGACATCAACGTTACATAGATTCGGTTGCTGCATATGAAAAAGGGTCAATGGGCTTGTGTCAATTGGTAAGAGAAAACGACTTGTTGGGAGATTATTACTCCAAACTATTTGGCTCTTTTAAGATATATGTACCTTCATGCACACAACAGCTTATTCATATACGTGGAGTGAACTTAGACGACAATCGTTTTGTGTTGGAAATTACCTCACTGCTTACGCTATTTGAATATTCTACTAAATATAACATTACATTTAACCTGGAACAAAAATTCTTGATAGCAAAGAGTGTACGTGAACTAGTAGTCAATAATATCAACCAATATGGCAGTTTTTGGTATACAAACATCTACAACATATATGAGAACAAGTCGATTAAACGATATGCTAATGACCCAATAGAAGATGCAAAGCAAAGACTTCATAATTTGTTATCATGGATAGACACATATTGCGAAGTGGTAATTGTAGATGCCTCACTTAGTATTGACGATGGAAATCAGCCTTTATCTTCTAGAATAATGTTAGATTCCCTTTGTCTTCTGATGAATGGAAATGCCATCCTTATAACAGAGGATGTATTTTTAGGAACTCTCCCTCAGTTGCATCTTCCAATCATGACTGTTGAAGCTTACATCCAAATTTCGACAAATTCAATAGAACGTATTAAATTATCAAGATTCCTAGCTGAATCAAGATATATTGGAGTTACAATTGATAAGGATTTTGTGATTGAGCAATATCGCAAATATCAAGAAAAGGAGCCAAATGTTTATCAGAATATATTGGAGACCATGTCTGTTAACCCATTTATGTTCTCTGTTGCTGTGAATGCTTCATTAGAACTGGCACAGACTCCAATCATAACGACACAGATAATCGTAACTATAACTAATATGTTGGCTATGGCTATGAAGCCACTTCCTCAAGATTTTTTCGACAGATCCTGGAATGAAACGGAAGCTTATCTTGATATCATGCCAACACCTGCAACGAAGTTATTAAAGGAGTGTTTAAAAAGTGCAAGAAAGATAGTAGGAATGTAAATTTCTAAACTCAATTTATTCATTTGTACAATATAAATTTGTATGAGTTTAGAAATATTAGTACCTTTGCACCAACAAAAGAAAGAAATACAGAGAAAAGGACAAAGAAGAATAGGAAGAGCATCGCACGGATGCTTATCGATAGTTATTGAGGGACAACATCCAAGATGCTTATGATGTTCCAAATTTGTACCAAGACTTTCGCAAATCGCTGATTATCAGTACATGTTAGATTTGAGGAGGTGAAGTAAAGCGTTGAATCGTATATAAAATAAAGCAGCGTGTAGCTCAATGAGTTACACGCTGTTTCTTTATTCGGATATATGAAACAGTGTTGCTATATTGACCAATCCCTTAGCTGTTGGTAAAAGCGAAATATGATGTATGAGCTCATCTTTTTTCCTTACTGATAGCTTTTTACGGCTCTAAATTTGGTTATACGCTCGGTTTTCACTATCTTTGTCATCGCAATTGGTTCTCTCCGCGCGGCTTAAGGCTGTGCGAGTGGAGCTAAGAGGGAATGCAGTGAGATTCTGCGACATTACCCGATGCTGTGAGTCCTTATTATTAAAAGGGTGACCCATATAGTGTCACTGGAGTCAACCGAACGTTCCGACGGGACAATGGTTGAAATCTCTGGGAAGACCGAGTCGCCTGGAAGGATGAAGTCAGAAGACCTGCCAATAGCTATTAGAATGATGTGTGCCTGCGGGATTACGGGCATCAACGAAATCAGAGTATACCGAGCAACGGTATGGTATCATGTTCCCGACAAGGGTGGGGACGAGTGTGCTATGCGGATTGTTTATGAATATGGTAAAAAGATACAGATATGTTTAAAATCTTTACGGGAAATCATCTTGTGGAGGCATACCATCGCAGAAAGAAAGCTGTGCGTGGTGGGTCTGCCCTGTTCAAGACTATTAAGTTGTTTACGGCCATTGCGGTGGGTATGGTGTTGTGGGCTTTGCCTGCAGATGTTTTTGGAATAGAGGGGTTGACCGTAGTGGAACAACGTGTGATAGCGCTCTTCTGTTTTGCAACGATAATGTGGCTTACGGAGGCTATACCCTCGTGGACTACTTCGGTGGCCATAATCGTGATTTTACTCTTTACTTGTAGCGACAGCGCCCTACAGTTCCTGATGAATGCCCCCGAGGAGCAACTAGGAACTCCGATATCACACAAGGCTATCATGGCTTGTTTTGCCAACCCCATCATTATGCTCTTTATTGGTGGGTTCATCCTTGCTATTGCTGCAACGAAGAGCGGTTTGGATGTAAAATTGGCAAAGGTGTTGCTACGCCCCTTTGGCACGAAGTCGGAGAATGTATTGTTGGGCTTCCTGTTGGTTACTGGGCTATTCTCGATGTTCCTGAGTAATACGGCTACTGCAGCCATGATGCTGACCTTCCTTGCTCCCGTGCTGAAATCACTCCCTGCTAACGGAAAAGGAAAGATTGCTTTGGCGCTTTCCATTCCTTTGGGGGCAAACATCGGCGGAATCGGTACCCCCATTGGAACTCCTCCAAACTCAATTGCTTTGTCTTACTTGGCCAACATGGAAGGATTGAACATGCAGATTGGTTTCGGCCAATGGATGATGTATATGTGCCCCTTTGTTGTGGTGCTGCTATTAATCTCGTGGCTGGTTCTGCGGATGCTGTTTCCTTTCACGCAGAAGGAAATAGAACTGCACATTGAGGGGGACACAAAAGGTGGCTGGCGTTCGGTTGTGGTGTATGTGACTTTTGCCGTCACTGTGTTGTTGTGGATGTTCGATAAATATACGGGTGTGAATTCGAATGTAGTCGCAATGCTGCCCGTAGGCGTGTTCTGTACCTGTGGCATCATTACGCGTCGTGACCTGGAAGAAATCAACTGGTCGGTGTTGTGGATGGTGGCTGGCGGTTTTGCCTTAGGCCTTGCGCTGCAGGATTCGCATCTGGCGGAGCATCTCATCTCAACGATTCCTTTCAGCACATGGTCGCCGTTGCTCATGATTCTTGGTAGTGGACTGCTTTGCTACGCGATGGCCAACTTTATCAGCCATACTGCTACGGCCAACCTGCTTTTCCCGATACTGGCCCTTGCCGGAATGTCAACAAGTGCAACGTTGGCTCCCTATGGTGGCGTGAGCACACTACTTATCGGGGTGGCCATTAGTTCTTCGGTGGCAATGGTGCTGCCCATCTCAACGCCTCCCAATGCTTTGGCACACGCAACAGGATTGATTGAACAAAAGCAGATGATGCGTGTAGGACTCATAATGGGACTGATAGGTCTTGCGTTGGGCTATGTGATGTTGTTCTTTATTGGAAAATATGGACTTTTCTCGTAGAATATCTATATGTAATTCTGTTTGCTCATAAGTGCTATTTAAGCACTGTGTATAGAGTGGAAATGCCCTGGCTTGAGAAAGTCGGGGCATTTCGCTTGTCTGTGTAGAAAACTACACGTCTTTGTACTGGTGTTTGAAGTCCTTGCTTTATGTAAGTTCCATCATTTTCACCCGGATTGTTGCTTAACTGTCTTTGCGCGCAAACCAACGTGCAAAGAGGGCTCCGCTGATGTTGTGCCAAACACTGAATATGGCGCCAGGAACTGCAGCCAAAGGGTAGGCGGCAAAGTGGATGGTGGCCAAACTTGTGGCAAGCCCGCTATTTTGCATGCCGACCTCAATCGAGATGGCTCTCCGCTTGGGCTCAGTGAGATGCATAAGGCGTCCCAGCGTATAGCCGAGTGCAAATCCGCATAGGTTGTGGAGCATCACAACGACGAGGATGAGTAGACCGCCAGTGAGCAGCTTTTCAGCGTTGTGTGCCACAATGATGGCTACCACAGCGGTAATCATAAGTGTGGAAAAAGCTGGTAGCCATGTTGCTGCCCTTTTAGTGAAATCAGGGAAGTAATGTTGTATGATAGCACCCGCCACGATGGGAAGTACCACAACATATAGAATAGAAAGTAGCATGCCCCAAGCATCTACGTCGACCGTTTTACCTGCCAGGAGCCATGTGAGAAAGGGGGTGAGCAGGGGGGCCAAGATAGTGGAAACAGAGGTCATCCCAACAGATAGAGCCAAGTCACCGTGTGCGAGATAGGTGATGACGTTGGATGCTGTGCCACCAGGACAGCACCCAACGAGTATGACACCTATGGCTAAAGCCGATGGGAGATTGAAAGCCATTGAGAGACTCCAGGCAAGCAAGGGCATGATTGTGAACTGTGCCAAACAACCAATGAGCATATCCTTCGGGCGACTCAATATGATTTGGAAATCACTGAGCCTTATGGTCATTCCCATACCAAACATGATGAGCCCGAGCATGGGGGTAATGCTCCAAGTACCTACGGATAGGAAAGGTGTTGGCCACAACAAAGCCAATGCTGCCACAAGAAGAACCAATGCTCCCATCCAGCGAGCAATGAATCTACAAATCTTTATGCCCATTGAGCAAGGTCGGAATCTGCGATACTCTTAAGTTGGTTGGCCTCGATGACGTTTATTGCTTTCTCCTTGTCGTCTGTACGGAAGATGAGGATTCCCTTTCCTCTGAGGAGGAACGAGTACATGTAGGTGATGCTGATGCCAGCTTCGCTGAATACCTTGACAGCTTCTGCCGCACGACCAGGTTGGTCGTCAATCTCAATAGCGAAGACTTCGCTAAGCGCAACGGCAATATTAGCCTTCTTCAGTTCTTCACAAGCGCGCATGGGTTCGCTGCAAATCAGACGATAGATACCATATTCTGCGGTATCGGCAATTGTGGAGGCAATAATCTGAATTTTTGCTTCCTTCAAGGCGTCAAGAACCTTGATGAGTGTACCTGAACGGTTCTCAATGAAGATGGAAAGTTGATAGATAGTCATATTGTAAAGTTATTAAGATTTAAGAATTAAGAATAGACCTTACGTTTGTCAACCACGCGAACAGCCTTTCCCTCGCTGACAGGCAGCGAGCCGAGAGGAACAAGTTTGACAATGGGAGTGAGAAGTATCTCATCCTTCAGCCTGCGACGAATCTCTTTCTCAAGCGCCTGCAGTTGCTTGTAGTCATCGGTGGGCTGGGCGAGTTCTACTTCTACCGTCATGTTGTCATTCTCTTCATCTGTGGTCAGTGTGATGAGATAGTTGTTAGCAAGTTCGCTGAACTGCATCAGTATCTTCTCAATCTGGATTGGGAAGATGTTCACACCACGAAGCACCATCATGTCGTCGGAGCGTCCCTTCATGCGGTCGAGGCGCACATGATTACGTCCACAGGGACATGTGCGACCCAAAACACGGGTCAAATCGCGTGTGCGATAGCGCAGTAGGGGCATAGCTTCGCGACAGAGGGTTGTGAGCACCAGTTCACCTATTTCCCCATCGGGTACGGGTTCCAGCGTGTCGGGATTGACAATCTCCACAATGTAATAGTCTTCCCAGAAGTGCAAACCATTTTGCTCCGGACATTCAAAGCCGACACCAGGACCACACATTTCGCTCATACCGAAGGAGTTGTAGGCTTTTACGCCCATCATGTCTTCGATGCGCTTACGCTGCTCCTCGCTGTGAGGCTCGGCGCCGATGGCCAAAACTTTCAACTTGGTGTCGCGACGCGGGTCAACCCCTTCTTCCTTCATCACCTCGTAAAGGCGGGTGACGTAGCTGGGAACAGCATGAATGGCTGTTGTGCCAAAGTCCTTGATGAACTTGATCTGACGGAGGGAGTTGCCTGCAGCAGCAGGAACGGTGAGCATTCCCAGTTTCTCTGCTCCATATTGGAATCCCAAACCGCCAGTAAACATGCCGTAGCCGCTTGAATTCTGGAAGACATCATCGGGACGTAATCCAACCATCCACAGATTGCGAGCCACCTGATTAGCCCACTCGTCGAGGTCTTTCTTTGTGTGCAAGATTACTGTGGGGTTGCCCGTTGTTCCGCTTGAAGAATGCAGACGAACGCAATCCTTCAAAGGGACACAGGACATCCCAAAAGGATAGGTTTCGCGCAAGTCCTGCTTCGTTGTGAAGGGTAACTTGCGAACATCGGCCAGAGTCTTGATGTCGTCGGGTGTGATGCCTGCTTCAGCAAACTTCTTGCGATAGAACTCATTGTTCATGCAGTGGCGCACAGTCTTTTGCAGACGTTCCAACTGGAGTGCCTCAATCTCAGAGCGAGAGAGGGTTTCTACTTCTGGGTTAAAATAAGTCCCCATATGTTTTTCACTCATTATGAATTGTGAATGATGAATTATAAATTAAATCTTACGTTTGTCGATGATGTGTGCACTCTTTCCTTGACTGCGCTCGATGGTGTTGGGCGCCTTGAGTTGTACTTTGGCGGCAATGCTGAGTACACTCTTGAGCTTCGAAGCCAGTTTCTTTTCCAGTTCGTCGATAGCGGCAGGCGTGTCGAAGGTTGCGGTGAAGTATTCCTGACGGAGCTCCACCTGAACCTGCAGCGTGTCGAGGTTGTTGACACGATCCACCACAAGCATGTAGCGTGGTGCGAACTCGGGCATGCTGAGCACAACGCTCTCCACCTGGGAAGGGAAGACGTTGATACCGCGAATGATGAGCATATCGTCCGAACGTCCTTGGATGCGTCCCATACGCGTGCTGGTGCGCCCACAGTTACATTCTCCCGTCATTAGCGAACAGAGGTCGCGGGTGCGGTAGCGCAACAAGGGCATACCTTCTTTGGTCAGCGTGGTAAATACCAGTTCACCAGATTGTCCGTTGGGCAGATTCTCGAGGGTAACGGGGTTGATGATTTCGGGATAGAAGTGGTCTTCGCAGATGTGCGAGCCATTCTGCTCCTGACATTCATAGCTGACGCAGGGACCCATGATTTCACTAAGTCCATAGAGGTTATATCCTTTTAGGCCTAAGCGCTCCTCAATCTCCTTGCGCATACTCTCTGTCCAGGGTTCAGCACCAAAGGCTCCTGCACGCAACTTTAGGTCTTCCTTCTTGATGCCCATCTTTTCCATCGTCTCAGCAAGATACAAAGCATAGGAAGGTGTGCAAGCGATGCCTGTGATGCCCAAGTCGCGGATGAGTTTGAGGTGCTTCTCCGTGTTGCCCGTTCCTGCGGGAATGACAGAGGCGCCTAAGTGTTCCACACCATAATGTGCACCTAATCCTCCCGTGAAAAGCCCGTAGCCATAGGCTACCGAGAAGGTATCGTTACGCGTGATGCCATAGGCAGTCAGACAGCGAGCCATACATTCGCTCCACACGCCAATATCCTTTCTTGTGTATCCGACGATAGTAGGATTGCCCGTAGTGCCGCTGGAGGCGTGAACGCGTATGATTTCGCTTTGAGGGGCAGCCTGAAGTCCGAAGGGATAGTTGTCGCGCAAATCCTTCTTTGTCGTGAAGGGAAGCTTTTTGATGTCCTCGATGGTTTGAATGTCATCGGGACGGATATCCATTTCTTGCAGTTTGTGCCGATAGAAGGGCACATTATGATAGACGTATTCTACAATCTTATGAAGTCGCTTGCCCTGCAAGGCACTCATTTCGTCGCGACTCATACATTCTTTATTGGGATTCCAAATCATTTTATATTCTTTTAAGGGTTAGTCCCGTACAAAAGTACAATAAAAACTTTTTATGGGCAACAAAGAGAATGAAATTCTAGTTCTTCGTTCCGGATTTCTCGTAGCAGCGGAACATGCGGTCAGTATCAACTTGAGAGAGCTTCGGCGTAACGAGGCTTACAAGCAGAACCACAGGGAATCCGCCTAACATAGCAATTGCGCCGCAGTTGATGGGATTGATGGGGTTGCCCATCATCATGTTCACGACAGTCAGTCCTACGCCCCAAACAAAGCAAGCCCAGACGCTGCCCGTAGTCACACCTCGCCAATAGAGGCCCAGCATGAAGGGGGCCAGGAAGGCACCAGCCAAAGCGCCCCAAGAGATGCCCATAAGTTGAGCGATGAACGTGGGGGGATTTAGGGCAATCATCAAGGAAATGACGATGAAAAAGACGATGAGCACGCGCATAATGACAACCTTGCGTCGTTCTATGCGTTCTGATACCACGTCGTCGATGCTGCCTTCTTCAACCTCACCAGGCAGAGCCTTTTTGTCGCGATAGATAAGGTCGAGCGTCATCGTACTGGAACTGGTGAGCACCAACGATGCCAACGTGGACATAGAGGCGGAAAGCACCAGCAGAACTACCAACGCAATGATTCCATCGGGAAGTGTGATGAGCATAGAAGGAATAATGGCATCAAAGTCGAGACGCCCGTTTGCCAACATGGGAGGCGTGCCGAACAAACGACCGAAACCTCCAAGGAAATAGCATCCGCCAGCAACGATGAAGGCAAACAGGGTGGAGATAATGGTGCCTCGACGAATGGCGCGCTCGTCTGTGATGGAATAGAACTTACCCACCATCTGGGGCAATCCCATCGTGCCCAGTGAGGTCAGCACGACAACACCCAGTAAACCCCAAGGATCAGGGCCCAGCCACGATGCGAAGCCACCATTTACGGCTGGATTGTCGTCAGCGGGTAAGGCTGAAAGTTTTTCAACAGCAGCCACCAATCCTCCTTGTGAGTTCATCACTACTGCAATCACCGTCACAATGCCGAAGAGCATGATGATGCCCTGTATGAAATCGTTCATTGCTGTTGCCTTGTAACCGCCCAGGATAACGTATGCGGCAGTAAGAATGGCCATAATGATAACACAATATTCATAAGGAACTCCGAATCCCATCTCGAAGAGGGTGGAAATGCCTTTATAGACACCAGCCGTATAAGGTATGAGGAAAACGAAAGCGATGACGGAAGCTACTACACGAAGGGCCTGACTCTTGTAACGAGTTCCAAAGAAGTCGGGCATCGTGCGACTCTCAATGTGCTGCGTCATGAGTTTGGTGCGGCGTCCTAATAACAGCCAAGCCAACAGGGAACCGATAATGGCGTTGCCAATTCCGATCCAGGCAGAGGAAAGGCCATATTTCCAACCAAACTGACCTGCGTAGCCGACAAACACAACGGCTGAAAAATAACTAGTACCAAAGGCGAAAGCTGTGAGCCAGGGGCCGACTGCTCGTCCTCCAAGAACAAAACCTTCTACACTACTTGCCTGTTTGCGAGAGTACAGGCCAACTCCAATCATTGCCACCAGAAAGATGATGGTCAACAGAACTTTTATAAACATGGTAATATCTTACAATTTTACAATTTCACAATTTAATATCTGCATGCTCCGGTTAGTTGAATCGAACTTGAAGCTGACACATCAGAGCGTGACTGTTTTTGCGCACAAACTGATTGCCGACGGCATAGGCACTCTTGTAGACATATTGCAGTTGCACGCGGCATTTCTTATAAAACCAATACTGTATTCCCGCAATAGCCTTATGTTGATCCATATTTTCCGAAGTGTTGAAATTAAAGTAGTCGTATGACCCTACGAACTCCACTTGGGGACACCCCAAGGGAACAGCGCCTGTCAGGTAAGCACCCCGACTGACTGTAATTCCGTCGTAACCTTCGAGATATTCGCCGTGTACGTTGATAGACTTTGACTTGTAGTCGAAACCTACCGTCCAGCGATTACGTTTGTAGTTTTTTCCTTTGCTGATGGTGTCGCCCACAGCCTTCAGTACGGCATACGGCGATGACGCAATAGCGTGTCCACGACCTATTTGGCCTGTGGCCACAAGATTTAGTCCTTTCACCGGGCGATATTCTATACGTCCTATGATGTCTTTGAAATTGTTGCCATCTTTCTTGTTGATGCCCTGTCCGTTCATCACTTCCAGTTCATAACGAAATTTTGCATTGTTCGTCTCGCCAAAGAGCGCCAATCCCAAGTCTCGACCATATTGCACACCCATGAGTGGGTCGCTGCCGCAGCCAGAGAGATAAGTTACGCCTTCGGAATAGACATCGATGGCTTCCATAGAAGTGGGGGAGAGGGGGTTCTCGAGTGTAAGACCATTCTTGAATTGTCCAATACGGGCTGTGAGCGCCTTGTTCTTGGTTATGCGATAGTCTGTGTAAAATTCCTGTACGACACTCGAGAAGTCGTGCATGAAAAGAAACGACCAGCGGTCGGTGATTTGGGCGTTAGCCCAGAATAATACTCGTTTGAGTTCAAAAGTGTTTGTGTTCTTCCCGTCTCTGCGGGTGTAGTTGTAGCCTCCTTGAGCATAGCCGTGCAGCTGAATTCGGCTTGTGAGTTCTTGTGCCCATTTTTTCTCCAGCACATTGTTCACTTTCTCCTTGAATGTTCTTGTGGAGTCAGTTGGGCTTTGGGCCTGCAGTTCAACTTGTTGTCCCATGGCGGCTGTGCTGCTGAAGATAGCTAAAGCTACAGCCAAAGTCTTTTTTGTGAAAACTTCTTTGATTTTCATTTTTTTGTGAATTATTTTAATTTGAATGGTTGATTTCAAATATCTTCATACGTTCCTCCAATTGTTCGTATTGGTGGTCTTTGATGAAGGAGGTACATACGCGCAATCCCTCCTGGTGCGAACCTGTGGTGATAAGGCAGATGGCCGATACTCCGTAGTACATCAGTTCGCGTGCCAGTTGGCCGCTGGTCATACCTGGGAAGCCTATTGTGAAATAGAAACCGTCGGCAACGGGTTTGTCCAAGTCTTTGTCATAAACGATGCAAAATCCGTGACGCAGGAATATCTCCTTCAGTTTGCGAGCCCTTTCGCCATATACTTTCACTTCGTCGCGGAACCGATATTCGCCGTCACAGGCAGCGCGGAACATCTCGGCCAACGCATACTGTGCCGAGTGGCTTGTGCCGGAAGAGAGGGCGTAGAGCATGCGGGTAGAGAATACAAGTCCGAAGGGCAGACCTTCGTAGCGTGCCGAAAGGTCGGGGAAATGACGATGGAACAGTTTGTTGCCTATACACACCACACCTATACGCTCTCCTGCATAGCTGAAAGCCTTGGAACCGCTGATGAGCAGCATGTAGTTGTCCGTATAATGGGCCACAGTAGGCTGATAGGGAGGTTCAAACGGCGTACTCAAATCTTGTCGGAAGTCCATCGCGAAGTAGGCCAAATCCTCCATGATGATGGTGTCGTATTGGGTGGCCAGTTCACCAATCGTCTGCAGTTCGCTCTCCGTAAGGCAAACCCACGAGGGGTTGTTGGGGTTGGAGTAAACGATGGCGCAGATGTTGCCTTTCGAAAGGTAGCTTTCCAGCTTGTCGCGCAACTTGTCACCACGATAGTCATAGACGTCAAACGTCTCGTACTTCACGCCCTGCACTTGCAGCTGCATCTTCTGTACGGGGAATCCTGGGTCGATGAAGAGCACGGTGTCCTTTTTCTTGTCGGCTTGCGAACAAGTGAGGAATGAGGCAAAGGTTCCCTGCATCGAACCGCATACAGGAATGCAGCCTTCGGCAGCGATGTCCACGTTGATGAATGCCTTCACGAAACGTGAAGCCTGCTTCTTCAGTTCGGGATAGCCTTGAATGTCGGGATATTGCGATGCGATACCGTTCTGCAACGCTTTCACTTGAGCCTCCACACCCACTTTGGCAGCGGGAAGTCCGGGAATACCCATTTCCATCTTGACGAACTCCACGCCGCTCTGTTCTTCAGAAAGCGCCGCCACTTGTTTCACCTCGCGGATGGTGGCTTTGGCAAAATCCTGAATGCCCAGTTGCTCGATGAATCCGTCAACAATTTCTTTTTTTATCGGTGTTGCAATCATTATTTCTTTCTGACGTGATTATTTTTGTGCAGCCTTCCCCAAAGCCAATGCTTTGATGTTGGCCTCGACGACGGCTTCTCCCTTGCGCGCAAAAACGCGACGAATGGCATCTTCCAGCTTCTCGTATTCAATGCCGATGGCCTTCTGGGCGGCACCCAGCAAGATGACGTTGGCCGAACGGGGCACACCGTTGTCTTTGGCCAACTGCTCAATGTCAACGGACACTACGTTGCCCACTTTCTTCAGTTCTGCCTGTATGTCTGCCAATTCGGGATAGTTGGGTATGTTCACGAAAGGTGCGCTGCTGGTGATAATCCAACCCTCCTTGCTCAAGTAGGGCAGATAGCGCAGCGCCTCCATCGGCTCCATCGAGATGATGACATCGGCCTTTCCCAACGAAATCAGGTCGCTGGCGATGGGTTCACTCGAGATGCGCAGGTTTGATTGTACATCGCCGCCTCGTTGACTCATTCCGTGAACCTCGGCCTGTTTGATGTAAAGATTCTCATTCATGGCGGCTTCGCCAATTATTGTGGCTATCGAAAGAATACCTTGTCCTCCTACGCCGCAAAGTATGATATCTGTCTTCATAATACTATATCTTTAAGCTACAATATACTATTTCATCATGTTGCGATATACTATATCTTCAAGCAACGAAATACTATATTTTAGCAACAACCATTAGTTCTTTTTTGTCTTCTCCTTTGCCTTTCTTTTGAAAGCTTGTATGCAATCGCGCTGGGGAATGATAACCGACACACCTTTGTATGCGATTTCTTCTCGGATGATGCGCGTGATTTCCTCCATATTCTTGGGTAGGGGCACAACCACATGCAAGTGCTCACGCTCCACACCCAGCGCCAGACAGATGGCTTCATACTTATGTGTGCCAGCCGAATCCTGTCCGCCCGTCATAGCGGTGGTCAGGTTGTCGCTAATGATAACGGTAATGGGGGAGTGGTCGTTCACCGCATCCAGCAATCCCGTCATTCCCGAATGGGTGAAGGTGGAGTCACCGATGACAGCAATAGCGGGGAACAATCCAGCATCGGCTGCACCCTTCGCCATCGTGATGGAGGCACCCATATCCACACAGGAGTCAATTGCCTGATAGGGTGGTAGTGCGCCCAGCGTGTAGCAACCGATGTCGCCAAACACGCGTGCGTCGGGGAATTCGCTGAGAACTTGGTTCAAGGCTGCATACACATCGCGATGTCCGCAACCCTGACAAAGCTGGGGAGGACGATTGGCCAAATGCAGAGCCTTCTCGTAGGCCGACTGATTTTCCTTGCCGAATGCTTTCGCCACATTGTCGGGATTCAGTTCACCAGTTCGTGGCAGACGACCATTCAGGCGACCGCTGATGGGATATTCAGCACCCAGCAGCTTGCGCACTCCCTCCTCCACGAAGGGCTGTCCGTCTTCCACCACCAGAATCTCCGAGCACGCTTTTGCCATTTCCTGAATCTTGCTGGCGGGCAGAGGATATTGCGAAACCTTCAGCAGCGCAATATCTTCGGGAGCAGCCTCGCAGACATAGTTGTAACCTATTCCGCAGGCAATGACTCCGAGCTTCTTCTTGCCATCCTGGCTGAGGCTGTTGAAGCAAGAGGCTTCTGAGGCCTGCAAGATATCTTTCTGCTTCTCGATAAGCGAGGCGTACTGCCTTTTGGCGTTGCCGGGCAGCAGCACCCAATGTGTGCGTTCGTTATCGGGATTGAGCGCATTCTCCTCCAGCGGTTGTCCCACCACAACGGCGGCACGTGAGTGAGCCAGACGAGTTACGACGCGCATCAGCACGGGAAGCTTCAGGGCTTCGCTCAGCGCAAACGCTTTCGGCATCATGTCGTAGGCTTCCTGTTGGTTGGAAGGCTCAAATATGGGAATCATAGCAAACTGACCATAGAAGCGCGAGTCCTGTTCGTTCTGGCTCGAGTGCATCGAGGGGTCGTCGGCAGCCAAAACCACCAAACCTCCGTTCACACCCGTAATGGCGGAGTTTACGAAAGCGTCGGCACAAACATTCATGCCCACATGTTTCATGCACACCAAAGCTCGCTTGCCTGCATACGACATACCTAAGGCAGCTTCCATCGCAGTCTTCTCGTTTGTACACCAACGGCTGTGAACACCACGCTCACGAGCCAAAGGATTGTTCTGGATGAACTCAGTAATTTCGGTGGAAGGCGTGCCTGGGTAGGCATATACGCCTGAAAGTCCTGCGTGCAATGCTCCCAGAGCCACCGCCTCGTCGCCTAATAATAAAAGATGTTTATTCATTGAACATTATGAATTATTAATTATGAATTATGCATTATGAATTATGAATTGTGAATCCGTCTCCGTCCCGAAGCACAGGAAACTTTTGCCGGAAAGCCCGTAGTGCTTCCATATTCAGTGTGGCCTTGACCACACATTCCTGGTTCTTCTCGCATTCTTCCATCACTCGCCCATACGGGTCTATGGCGGCAGAAGCTCCGGCATATTCGCAGTTCGGGTCTTTGCCCACGTGGTTTACGCCGACCACGTAACATTGGTTTTCGATAGCCCTCGCTTTGAGCAGCGTGCTCCAGACTTCCGCGCGTGAAGTGGGCCAACTTGCCACATACAGCAGCGCATCATAGTCACCCCTGTTGCGAGTCCATACGGGGAACCTCAGGTCGTAGCACACAGCCAGCATAAACCTGACCCCTCGCCACTCTATCACCACACGACGGTTGCCGCATGTGTAGTGCTTGTCTTCGCCGGCATAGGAGAAGAGGTGATGCTTGTCGTAATATTCCACATTGCCGTCGGGCTTCACGAAATAGAGGCGGTTGTAGAACTTCCCTTCCTCCTCTACGGCTATGCTGCCGGCAATTGCGGCATCGTGTTTGCGAGCCATACATTTCATCCATTCCAGCGACGCGCCATCTTGCTCCGCTACGTCTTTGGGTTCAGCCGCAAAGCCAGTCGACCACATCTCTGCGAGCACAATCAGGTCTGCCTGTGGTGCCGTATCAAGCACCTCTTCCAGATGTCGTCTGTTGGTGTCGGGAGAAGCCCATGTGATGTCGTGCTGAACGATAACGATTTGCATGTCTGACTTGAAAATTCGTCGTAAAACCTCGCAAAGATAATAATAAATTGTAAGTTATCGGCCTAAATTACTTGAAAAGTGAAATAAAAAGCGAAAAACGAGCCGAGAAAGTTAAATAAAAAAACATTGACGATGCAAAATGTCCGGAATTATTAGTATCTTTGGGGCATTAAATACTGAAAAATGAATCCCGCACGACGCTGTTTCATATTCGGAATCCTGGCTTGCATCTTGGCTCTTTCACTCTCGGCGCAACAGGTCTTCACGCTTTCCCGCGATTGGACCTTTTGTCAAGAACGTCTTCGCAATTGGCATCCCGCCGTTGTGCCGGGAACTGTCCACACCGACCTGTTGGCGCTTGGCTACATCGAAGACCCGTTCTTCGGCATGAACGAACGTTCGGTGCAATGGATAGACAAAGAAGATTGGCTCTACGACAACCATTTTGTGGTGACTGAGGCGCAGCAACAATCAGCCCGTCGCGAGCTCACCTTCTACGGGCTCGACACCTATGCCGATGTCTATCTCAACGATTCGCTTATTCTGAAGGCCGACAACATGTTCCGCATTTGGCGGGTGGATGTAAGCCGTCTGACTCGTGTGGGCGAGAATCATCTGCGTGTTCGTCTTCATTCGCCCATCAAGGTTGATATGCCCAAGTGGGAGCGCTTCCCCGATCTGTATCACGCAAGCTCCGACCAAAGCGAGAATGGCGGATTGCTCAATCGCCGTCTCTCTCCCTTCATCCGCAAGGCTCCCTATCATTATGGTTGGGATTGGGGCCCGCGCTTGGTGGCGATGGGCATTTGGCGTCCGGTTGAGTTCGCGGTTTGGAACGATGCCATCATTCGCGACATCTTTGTCGAACAACAAGAGGTGAACCGCAAGCGTGCCACCATTCTGCATCATGTGACCATCGAGGCCGAACACGAAACGGAGGCCACCATCTCTGTGACCGACTCCGCCTCGCATCGTTGTCTTGCCAGCCAGAAGGTCACCCTGCATCGGGGCACAAACGAATTCTCCCTGCCTTACACCATCTCCCATCCTCGCCTTTGGTGGACCAACGGATTGGGCGCCCCCTATCTCTACACCTTTCAAACCAGCGTGGAAGGCAACTCTTCACCATTAACCTCTAACCTTTTACCTTTCACCCTTCACCATTCATCCAAAATCGGTCTTCGTTCCGTCCAGTTGCATCGTGAAGCGGACGCCGAAGGCGAAGCCTTCTACTTCACGCTCAACGGGGAGAAGGTGTTCATGAAGGGCGCCAACTACATTCCTTGTGATGTCTTTCTGCCTCGCGTCAACGATTCCATCTATCGGCGCACCATTTCCGACGCGGCGTCGGCAAATATGAACATGATTCGTGTCTGGGGTGGGGGAGTCTATGAGGACAATCGTTTCTATGAACTTTGCGACGAGTTGGGCATTCTTGTCTGGCAAGATTTTATGTTTGCCTGCTCGATGTACCCCGCCGATGAGGCTTTCTTGGAGAACATACGCCAGGAGGCCATCGACAATGTGCGCCGCTTGCGCAATCATCCTTGCATCGCCCTCTGGTGCGGCAACAACGAGGTTCTGGACGCTTGGGTCAACTGGGGCTGGAAGCGACAAAGTGAACAGCGTGGAGGCGGACAGGCCGAACGACTTTGGGCGGAACACAAGTCCATCTTCTTCAAGACCCTTCCCGAGGTGGTGGCCCAATATGCTCCGCAAACTCCCTATCAGCCTTCCTCCCCCTATGCTCGCGAGGACGGGCGTCGCGACCTCACGCGAGGCGACTATCACTATTGGGAAGTGTGGCACGCCCAAAAGCCCATCAGCGAATACAACCGGGTGCGGGCGCGTTTCTTCAGCGAATACGGCATGCAGAGTTTCCCTGAGTTGACTACGGTGCGGCGCTTTGCTCCCGACCCAGCTGATTGGCACATCGACTCCGACGTCATGATGGCTCACCAGCGGGGTGGGGCACATGCCAACCAACTCATCGAGCGCTATCTGGAAGCGGAATATGGTCGGCCTGCAGGCTTCGACACCTTGCTCTATGTGGGCCAACTCATGCAGGGCGATGCTATGAAGACAGCCGTCGAGGCGCATCGTCGCGACAAGGGCTATTGCTGGGGTTCGCTCGTTTGGCAAATCAACGACTGTTGGCCTGTGGCTTCGTGGAGCACGCGCGACTATTACGGACGCTGGAAGGCCGCTCACTACATGCTTCGGCGGGCTATGTCAGATATCCTTGTGTCGCCCATTCAGCAACCCGACGGCACACTTTCAGTCACCCTCGTCAACGACCGCTTGTCGTCAGTTCGTGGCCAACTCACCATCGAGGTGTGGAACGCTTCCGAGCGCCGCTATCATGCTACTCAGCGCGTCAGCGTGAAGCCCAATAGCGCCAACGAGGTTTGGAAGATGTCCACCCATCAGCTGCTCGCGCAAGCAGGCATCCAGGAAAACGAGGCCATCATTCACGCCGAATTCCGTCCCGATGGCAAAGCACAAGTTGCCTATTCCAACAACTACACGCTTGTCTGCCCTAAGGACCTAAAACTTGTGCCCGCACATGTTAAATGGAAAATGGAGAATGGAAAATTGACAATTACGACAGATAATTACGCACGCGGCATATTCCTCACGCTCGAGGGCGACGACAACCACCATTTCTCCGACAACTACTTCGACCTCCTGCCGGGCGAAATGCGCACCATTACGGTCACCACCACATTGCCGAAGGCAGAGATTTCAAAGCGCCTCCGCCTTATGGTTTACCGCCAAACATCCCCCAATCCTTAAATCCTTAAATCTTTAAATCATTAAATCTTTAAATATGAACACCACAGACGAAACCCCCAAGAAAGAAGAGCAAGTATATCATTGCAACGATTGCGGCAATGTGATACATCGCCACGAAGTCTTCTGCTCAAAGTGCGGCAAGATGCTCGACCGCTACGACTTTGAGGATTAACCTACTCACAAAAAGACCGTAAGAAGGGTAGGGCGGCGTTGAAGCCTCAGGGCTCAAAATCCAACGTCTGATACGCTGTGCCCCCCAGGTCGTACTTATACTTTTCTTCGCCGCGCGAGAGTCCTAGCGTGCGCACTTGTGTTTTGTCCGCCAACGTGCGCAACGCCTCGCAGATAAGGACATATCCAGGGGAGTAGAAACTGAACGACGCATCAATAGCTAAACGTGGAATCACGATTTCCGTTTCGCTGTGGTTGACGAAGCCCGACATGAAGGCCGCCAACCGCCCGTCGATGCGCAGCAGCGCGTGCCAAGTGTTGGGCAAAAGTCGGAGCGAACGTGTGTCGTGCTTGAAGTGTCGATAGAAGAAATACCTTTCCCGTTTCTTCAGCACATTGTTGGCTTTCTTCTGTTTATATTTGTCAAAGAGGCGTTTCAGGTAGATGTCCATCATCTCGTCCCAAGTCGCCTGGTCTATGGCTTGTCTGTCAAAGATTTGCAGCGTGTATTGTTTGTTGTCGCGATTCAGGCGATTATATGCGGTGCGAATGTTTTGTCTGACCGAAGATTTCAGCCCCTTCAGATGTGCGTCGATGTCGTCTCCGAAATCTATGCGCACACATTGAGTCGGTATCACACATCGCCAGCCTCCCTTCTCTTGCAACTGGGCGGCCAACATCGACTCGGTCGACACTCTGCGCATTTGCATCTTTCGCTTGTCAAAGTGGGCCATCAGTTGCCCCACCATCAGTCGCCTTTCCTCTTCGCTCGCCCCCTTGCGCACCAACCATCCGGCTTCCCCGCTTCCCTGTATGTCGCCCAGCAGTTTCCAACGACGTTTGCCCACATTCAGTTTCATGGGGGCTATAGCGCAAATCTCGCCTTGCTCGTCCACGAGACAATATATCAAGGGGATGTAGGCGGGATTCAGCCAAGCCGTCTGGCGGAAAATCTCACGCACATAGTCAAAGTAGAGAAAGGGCGAAACATTCCCTTCCCGCTCCATTTCCAACCACGCATTGCGCAACGCCGCATCACGCATGGTTAGATATCGTTTCAGACGAAACATCTTCATGAATAATCAGCGGGGGCTTGACCTACTTGTTGCGAATCTTCAGCCCAGCTTGGAAAGCGTTGCCCACCACCTTGCCTACAGCCCTGTAGGTGAGTGTGGCCTCGTCGAAGCAAATGAGGTGCACCTTGTCGAAGTCCACCTTCCCTTTGGCGTTCAGCACGCTCTCTTCGGCGCTCAGGTTCACCACCTCGCCCGTCACGCGCACTTCGCCCGTCTTCTCCTCGCGGATGCTGGCCACGCGGCACTCAAGCGTCACAGGCAGTTCTGCAAAAGCTGGTGCATCCACCATTTCCGCCTTCATTGGCGTCAATCCGCTCTTGTCCACCTTGTCGGCCACCTTCAGACCTGAGACAATGCCCACATAGTCGGCCTGCACCAGCGTCTCTTCTGTGGCAAACATCACGGTGAACTCACCCTTCAGTCGCATGTTCTCCAGCGTCTTGCGCTCATGACCCAGGTTCAGCGCCACATGGTGCTCGCTGCATTGTCCGCCCCAAGCCACATTCATCAGGTTCGCCACTCCGTTTTCGTCATAAGTGCCCACCAAGAGTACGGGCAGGGGAGCCGTAAACATCCCTTTCTTTCCAAAGTTTTTACGCATAATGTGTATGTCTAATGGTGATTTGTTTGCAAAGATAATATAAATAAAGTAATAAATAAAAAAATATTTGTAACTTTGCAAACATAAAGGACCAAAATCAAGGAAAATGGCCATACATTACAAACTCACCACCACCATCATCGAGGACCTCACAAAGGAACTGCGTCCCGACCAATTGGCAGGTCCTGAGCAAAACGAAATCCGCTCCACCTACCTCCCCGCCGAATGGGCGCGACAGAGTGGGGTGCAGCTCACTTGGCCCCACGAAGACACAGATTGGAAACCCATCCTGAAGGAGGTCACCGAGTGCTACATCAGAATGGCGCTCGAGATAGCGCAACGCGAACGACTGATTATCGTCACCCCCGAACCCGAGGCGGTGGATAGCCTGCTTCGCGAACGCATGCCCAGTCGTGTGCTGCCCAACATCACCCTCCTGCAGGCACCCACCAACGACACTTGGGCGCGCGATCACGGATTCATCACCCTCCAAACCTCGATGGGACATCTCCTGCTCGACTTCCAGTTCAACGGCTGGGGGCGCAAGTTCCCCGCCGACCTCGACAACCAGATTTGTCGCCGCATGATGGAACAGGGTGTGCTCAACGGACAATACGAAGACCACCTCGACTTTGTGCTCGAGGGCGGCAGCATAGAGAGCGACGGCAAAGGCACCATCCTCACCACCTCTCAGTGTCTGCTGGCTCCCAACAGGAACCAACCCCTCTCGCAAGCCGAAATCGAGGAGCGCCTCCGCCGCTATCTCTTTGCCGAACGCGTCCTCTGGCTCGACTACGGCTATCTCGCAGGCGACGACACCGACAGTCACATCGACACCCTCGCGCGCTTCTGCGTCAACGACACGATAGCCTATGTTCAGTGTCAAGACCCCAACGACGAACACTACGAACAACTTCGCCTGATGGAGGAGCAGCTGCGCAGTTTCCGCACCCTCGATGGGCGACCCTATCGCCTCCTCCCCTTGCCTATGTGCAGCCCCCAATACGACGCCGACGGACAGCGCTTGCCCGCCACCTACGCCAATTTCCTCATCATCAACGGAGCCGTCCTGCTTCCCACCTATCGCGACCCCGCACTCGACGAAAAGGCGCGCCGCCAACTCCAGGAGGCGTTCCCCAAGCACGAAATCGTCCCCATCGATTGTCGTCCCCTCATCGAGCAACACGGCTCCCTACATTGCTGCACGATGCAGTTCCCACAAGGAGCGATAAGTTAATGGATAATGGACAAACGGCCCCCTCCTGTCCTCCCCGAGGGGAGGAAGAGAAAGGGCCTGAGAAAACAACATCCCAAAAACTAAAATAAGCAAGTCAAATACTATCGTCCTTTTAACTCCCCTTTAACTCCACGAGCGAAGCGAGTATAACTCCCTTTTAACTCCCGTTTAAACCTTTAAACAGGGCGAAGCCCGATTAAACCTTTAAACCTTTAAACTTTTACTCGTAGCGTAGCGTTTCGTAGCCGCAAAGCAGCGTATCGTACTAGATTATGGAAAAAAACAAAATAGAGATATATCAGACCGAGGACGGACAGACACAGATAGATGTCCGTCTGGAGAACGATACCGTGTGGCTAAACGTCTCTCAGATGTCGATGCTATTCGACAAAGAAGAGTCAAACGTAAGACGCCACATATTAAATGTCTTTCGTGAAAAGGAATTGGAACGAGATAAGAATAACGTGCATTTTTTACACGTTGATGGAGTGAAGAAGCCAGTTCCCTTTTACAACCTCGACGTCATTATCTCTGTTGGCTATCGTGTCAAGAGCAAGCGCGGGACGGCTTTCCGTATCTGGGCGCGGAATATCTTAAAAGACTATCTCATCAAGGGCTATGCTGTCAACGAGCGCATCCGCAGGGAGCAGATTGGTGAGTTGCGCCAACTGGTGGGCATGCTTGGACGCACCATACAAAACCAGCCCTTGATGTCCGACGATGAGACCAACGCGCTCTTCGACGTCGTGACCGACTACACCTATGCTCTCGACACGCTCGATAATTACGACTACGAGCGTCTGACGATAGAGAAGACCACACAGAAAGACAAGTTCCACGCCACCTATGAAAATGCGATGGAGGCCATTAGGGGCTTGCGCGAGAAATTTGGTGGCTCTGTACTCTTTGGTAACGAGAAGGACGAATCCTTCAAAAGCAGCATCGGACAAATCTACCAGACCTTTGGCGGTGAGGAACTCTATCCTAGCGTGGAGGAGAAAGCCGCCATGCTGCTCTATCTCGTCACGAAGAATCACTCGTTCAGCGATGGAAACAAGCGTATCGCGGCTACCCTGTTCCTATGGTTCCTGTACAACAACGGCATACTCTATCGAAAGGACGGCAGCAAACGCCTAGCCGACAACACCCTCGTCGCCCTCACCCTGATGATTGC
>JAEEGL014814623.1_pt1 | contig 24911 bp, 21 predicted proteins | sample 9134231 | NCBI WGS metagenome assembly JAEEGL01 (sample SAMN16246548, study PRJNA631951) | gut metagenome | biome: gut microbiome; feature: rumen; material: fiber-attached | host: Bos | place: Iran: Karaj | collected 2018-10
CGGGGGAAGAGCCGCGCTTTCAAGGTCAACGGTAAGAGTGACCGTGGAGCGGTAATCGACAGTCTGCTCAAAATCCGGGGATGAATCCGGCTTAACCGGTGTGCTGCCGGAATCAAACACATCTGAGCAGTAATAATGCTTTTCAGCGGAATGAACAGCGCCGTTGCCGGATTCAATATTGACATTCATCCATTCAAATTCGGAGCCTTCAAAATAAACATCACTGAGGTTGCCGCATTTCTCAAAAGCATCCTCGCAGATTTCCTGCACTTTTTTGCCTATGGCTACACTCTCAAGATTTTTGCAGCCACTGAAGACATAGCTTTCCACATACCTCAGCGATTTAGACAGCACAACTTTTTTAAGCTTCGTGCTGCCGGCGAAAGCGCCCATACCGAGCTCATCAACAGAAGCAGGCACGGTATATTCAGAGCCGGATTTGCCTACGGGATACTGGAGAAGCAAATCACCCGATGCGCTGAAAAGAATACCGCCGTCACTGATATAATTGCTGTTTCCGCTCTCAACATTGATTGATTTAAGAGAGGTGCAGTAGGCAAACGGATACCAGCTGATATATTCCGTTGCCGCGGGTATGGTTATTGAGCCGAGACTGCTGCAGGAATGAAACGCACCGGCTTCAATTCTCTTGAGTGTTGATGGCAGCGACACGTCGGTAAGGTTATTGCAGTCATAAAAAGCAAGACCGCTTATGCTGAGCACGCCCTCCTCAATAACGACCTTCTTGATTGAGCCCCTGGATTCATACCATGGAGCAAAGGTCATACTGTAATCCGGCATATATCCGCTGCCCGAAAGAGTAAGCGTGCCGAAAAACAGAGACCAGGTGAGTCCTTCATCGTCCTGTGAAGGCAGAGCAGATTCTGCGGCGCCTGTAACCCCGTCCTGCGCGGTGTATGCAGAAACCTGAAGCCCCGCAAACGGAATAAGCAGACAAAGCAAAACAGGAATAAGCTTTTTCTTTAAGAATTTCATATTACATTCCCTCCCATATACAATTAATTGTAACACTCCAAACGATAATATGAAACTGTCTTTTTCGAAACAGAATATAAAGCAACAGAAATAGTTCACACAGCGGCGGGGAAAGCGGTAACCGGCGCCGCTGCGCAAAGCGAAAGTAAGATTATCATTCTTCCGCGGGATAAGGCAGTTTATTCATACTGCGCGGCTATCGCAAGACCGATTCGTCTGAGCTCGTCTCTCGCCTCCTGAGGCTCGAGCACCTCGCACTGCCCGGAAAGACCTATAAGCCAGGAATAAAACTGCATGCTGACATCCACATCAACCGTGATTGTAAATGACTCGCCGTCCCTGTCCGGTATGATGGAGGTGTTTTGGCCGAACTTGTCAAGCACCACGTTTACAAGGCCTTTGTCAAACCTGATTCTGACCTTTTTCTCATCTCCGTGGTACATATTGAATACCTTTTTGTTATATGACGAGATGTCAATCTTTTCATAAAGCTCCTGCCCCTGCCTCGGGTTGCCGCCGGCGCTGACATTCTTCATCCTGTCAACCCGGTAATGCTTCATTTTGCCGGCCGCCGGGTCATAGCCGAGCATATAGTAATTCTCATCTTCCCAGAGCAGGCAGAAGGGGCTGATTTCATATTTGACGCCGTTGTTTTTATACTCCGGCTTTTTCTGCATATTGTAATAGAAATATTTGAAAGTTACGGTGTGATTGCCGTTAATCGCGTTTGAAATATGGTCAATATTGTTGAATATGCCCGTCTGCTCCGTCTTGACCCTGTTGTGCACAACAACCTGCCTGTGCAGGTCGCCGGCTTCAAATTTATTGGTCAGGCGTTCAATTTTCTTTATAAGCTCAAGGCTCTGATTCTCGGTGAGAAATTTAGAAACCTGCACAGAGTCAACAAGCATCTTGATTTCGGGAAGATCAAAGCTGCGGGAGGCATAGAAATAACCTCCGTACTTGCCTTTTTTCATCAGAATATCATCGCCGTAAAGCTGAAGCTGAGCAATATCGTCATAAATGGTTTTTCTCTCAACGAAAATATTGCGCGACTTAAGATAGGCAATCAGCCCCGCAACGGAAACAGGGTGATCCTCATCCGAGTTTTCAAGAAGATAATCGCGGATATAAAGAAGCTTGAGCTTCTGGTTTACAATCTTTTCCTTAGGCATATCCCACACTCCGTAATATTCCTTTATTTTCAAGGGAAAACAACTGCCCTTTAGAGGCGCGCCCCGCCGAGCTTATGCCTGTCAGCCGGCAAGCTCAAAATGCAGGCTCAGGTTTCGGGCGGGTCTTACCGAGAACACCGCGAAGCCTTCGCTCTGCTCAACAAATGAGACACCGCCGCTGCCGGTGAAAGAGCCGCTCTGATAAATCACACTGCCGTCAAGCTTCACAGCCTGACCGTCACTGCAGGGCACATAGATGAGAGCCCGCGCGCCTTCGGGCAGAGAAGCGTCAAGGGTGAAGGCACCATCCGTTTTGGTTTCTGTTACGCTGATATATCCTTTTACAGACGGCACAACGCATTTCACGGTGTCGGGTTCTGTGAGCTGCGGCTTGATAATATATTCCTCATAGCCGGCTTTTACGGGGCGTATTCCCGCAAAATATTTGCTCATTATCACGAGAGGTCCGCCGGACCAGGCATGATTTGAAGTGCCGTCGGCCTTTACCCAGCCCTCCCAGAGAGTTGAATAATTTTCTTCAATCATCGAGCCGTATCTCTGCAGCATTCTGCTCTTTGCAATATCGTATCTGTCCATACGGCAGAGAGCTTCAAGCACATAATATTCCATATAAGGGCTTGAATTCTTTGTGCTTTTGAGAACGGACGATATTACATCATATTTATCACTGCCCGCAAGGCCCGAGATAACGGCAAGCGCGTTTGCTCTGTCATCCGGGGCAACGGTGCCGCCACTCTTATACCCGTTTTTGGTCCATAGGGATTCATAGCCGGCGCTGATTCTGCTCATCCTCTCACGGATATCATTGCTGTCTTTTCCGAGAACGCCGGCCATATCGTCCAGGCACGAGAGAGCATAGTAATACCAGGCGTTTTCAATCGCCTCCACATCGGCAAAGTTGCCCCAGTCGAGCCAGTCCCACGATCCGGCGCGGTGCTCCACAAGATTATTCTGCCCTATATTCCAGAGGTTCACATAGTTTACGCCGGCGTCATAAACAGACGAAAGGAACTCCCTGTCGCCCGTGTACATATAATATGTCCAGAAGCCGCATATACCGGCGAGCTGCTGAACGGGGAGCTCAAAGAAGCTGTCGGTTGACGGCACAACCGTCTGAAGCACATTTGTGCTGTCCACGTGACCGAGCATAGAGGCAACGCCCTTCTGATAAAGAAGATAGGACTTCGCGTCAAGCGAATACATGGACATTGCCATCTCGTTTGTAACATCGCCCCACCACTGCGCTCTTTCTCTGTCGGGGCAATCCATAAAATTATCGCGCATGGTCACATAGAGAGTACGCAGTGATTTCTGCCAGAGGGCGGTCAGCTTTTCATTTTTACTCTCAAACAGGCCGGAAAACTCGGTGTCATAGCCCGTTTCACGGTATTTAAGCTCAAGAATCTTTACCCCTGCCGGGATTTCATACGAAATATGCTCGCCGTTAAACCAGCCGAGCGCCTCAAACGCCTGCTCGCCCTCTTTGGTTATGTAAGTGTCGCTGACAGCGCCTATCCAGGTATTCTCTGTTATAATCCTGATTTTTTTGCCTGCTTTGGACTTCACCTTAAGGTATGGAGTGCACTGCGCGTTATAGGGAATATCGAGCGTAATCACTTTTTTTATAAGAAATGTGCGTCCGGTATAATCATCAGAGTTTATATAGTCCTTAAGGCCGTAATCTTTAAGAAGAGGAATGCCGCGCGGGAAGAGCCTGCCCCACGGGGCACAGCCTCCCGTGCCGTTTTCAGCCGCGTTTTTCCAGGCGCTCTCGTCAAAGCCGGGGGAAAGCCAGTCTCCGGGGTCCTTCCTTGCGTCATAATAAATATTGAACTCGGGCAGTCTGTAATTCGGCTGGGAAGCGCCGTTATCATCAAGATAAGCGGGGTGGCGGCACGCCTTCCAGCTGCTGTCAGATATTATATCCCCCGCCTCAAACAGGAAGCCCGCCCTGCCGCTGTCCGTATTGGAAAAGCTTGTGTCCTTGCCCCAATACCAGACAAGCGCGCAGATAACATTTTTGCCGCTCCTGAGATAAGGCCCTATATCAACCGTGTCAAAGTAACTGTCATCCGGAGTGGGACCTCTTTTGACATTGCCCTCAAACACGACATTTTCGCCGTTTATATAAAGCCAGTATCTCGAGTCAGCCGAAATATAAGCTTTAAGCTCCCCGGGCGCTGAGGAAAAATCGACAGTTTTTCTCAGACACATCCACACGTTTTCTTCGCTGCCGTCGGATGAATCCCAGATGTACTTTGCCTTCCAGCCGGTTTTTGGCACAGTGTCAATACGACTGTAGCCGGCCGGAGTTTCGGGAATGGTGTAATCATTTCTGAAAAGCATTTTGCTGCTGCCGCCTCCTGCAAAGAGATTGGAAAAGAATGTTATGACCGCCAGGAAAAATGAAATAATTCTGTTCACCTTATTGCACCTCAACAAGCCGGGATTATACAGTATTAAAAGCTTTGTAACGGCGTGAAAGCGCCGGTTTACTCATATCAGAAATATCTTTCGCAGTATTCAAACAGCTTTGCCGAATACTCTTTTGCGGCAGGAGAAACACGGTCAAGTTTAAGGCCGTGCCCCGCAAGGGAATAAAGAATATAATCGTAAGGCGCTCCCGCCTTTTTGAAAGCATTTATAATGGATTCTCTGTTGCCGGCGGGAACAACAACATCGAGAGCTCCGTAGGCAAAAAGCGAAGGAACGCTGTCCGCAGTGACATAAGTGACGGGAGAAACATAAGCGACTATCTCATCCTCCCTGCCCTCTGCCGTAAATCTGTCCACCGTTTCCTTACCTGCGAGGGAGCGCGCAAGAGAAGGGCCGGAATTGCCCCAGGCTTCGGTGCTGAAATCAGAAGGCCCTACTCTGTTGGCGGTAAAAGCAATCTGAACAGGGCTTTCATCTGCTCTTGTATATGAATACATCATCGCGAGATGAGCACCCGAGGAGTAGCCCGAGGGAGCGACCTTGGTGATGTTTATACCCTTTTCGGCGGCAAATTCCTTAACACGGGCTATTGCGAGCCCGATTTCATCAAGAACGGTATCAACCGAATAGCTTCCCGCCGTTTCGGACGAGCGCAGGGTAAAACTCATTGTGGCGGCGACATAGCCCTTTGCGGCCGCCTCTATGCAATCCGCCGCCTTATCCTCTTTATTGCCCGTTGACCAGGAGCCGCCGTGAATAAAGAGAATAAACCCGTTTTCCTCACGGCTGAAGGCAGCCTTCGGAATATAAATATCGAGAATATTTCTTTCGCTCGCTTCGGAATACACTATATCCTTGTAAACCTCATAATCCGTGCTGTAGGCGCCGAGCCCGAGAAATGAACTGATTACGGTAACCGCTGTCATATAAACAGCCAGGAGTCTGTCAAGCATTTTTATCATCCTTTCCTTATCGGATTTTAATAATGTCAGTCATAAAGACCCGATGAAATATATCTGTCACCCGAGTCCGGCAGAAGGGCTACAACGGTCTTTCCTTCGTTTTCGGGGCGTTTTGCTATCTGAATCGAGGCACAGAGGGCGGCGCCCGAGGAAATACCGGCAAGCACGCCTTCGTCCCTGCCGAACTGTGCGGCGTATCTGTATGCGTCCTCGTCTGAAACGGCAATAACTTCATCATAAACCGAAGTGTCAAGCACCTCAGGCACAAAGCCCGCTCCTATGCCCTGAATCTTGTGAGCGCCGGCTTTTTTGCCGGAAAGCACGGCGGAAGACTCCGGCTCGACCGCAATAACCTTTATCTGAGGATTCTTCTCCTTGAGGTATCTGCCGGCTCCCGTGATGGTGCCGCCTGTGCCGACAGAGCAGACAAAAAAGTCTGCTTCGCCGCCGGTGTCTGCGTAAATCTCGGGGCCTGTGGTTTTGTAATGAGCCTGCGGGTTTGCGGGGTTTGTAAACTGCCCCGCGATAATTGAGCCCGGGATTTCGCGGCGGAGCTCTTCCGCCTTCTCTATAGCGCCGGCCATACCCTTTGAGCCTTCGGTGAGCACAAGACGCGCGCCGTAAGCTCTCATAAGGGCTTTGCGCTCCTGAGACATTGTTTCGGGCATAACTATAACCGCCTTGTAACCGCGGGCGGCTGCAACGCTCGCGAGCCCGATGCCCGTGTTACCGCTCGTAGGCTCAATTATCACGCTGCCCGGGCCTATAAGCCCCGCGGCCTGCGCTTCTTCGAGCATATTAAGAGCAACTCTGTCCTTAGCGGAGCCTGCCGGGTTAAAATACTCAAGCTTCACAAGCAGCCTTGCCCGGAGATTCGCGGCCTTTTCGGTATTCACCGCTTCAAGCAGAGGCGTGCCTCCGATAAGCTCGTCAACGGATTTATATATATGAGGCATTTCAGTCTTCCTTTCTTTCGGGAATTTTCAGAACTTTATCAAACAGAGGTGCCCAGAATTTCGGGGCGCACACAGCCGTGAGAAGCACAGCCACAAGTATTTCGTAAAGAATAAGCATTGAGGTGAAGTAACCGTCTATGCCGAATCTGCTGTTGACAAGGCCGAACCAAAGTATCTTGAAGAAAAAGTGAAGCGCGTAAATTTGAACGCTTCTTGCGCCGATGTCGGAGAAAAACAGGTGATTTTTGCTGCCGGGAACAAGCGCGATAACAGCCGCGCTCATAAGAGCAGACACAGCGTAGCACGCGACTCTGACAAGGAACGCCCAGGGGCAGCCCGGTCTGAAAACGCCGTAAGGGTTTCTGCCGGTAAACAGGAACTTAACATCCTTTATGTCATCATAAAAAATCACCGTAACGGCAATCACCGCGGCTATAACGGCAACAGCAAGAACTTTAACAAGACGCCCGCTCAGTTTTTCAGCGACCTTCTTCGGGTCAAGGCAGTAGCCGGCAAAATAAAACGGGAAATAGACGATTATCCTTGAAAGGCAGAGAAAATCACGTATCTCATTATCATAACCGGCTATAAGAGCTATAAGCACGGACAGCACAAAAACATATCTGCGGTCAAATCTGTCAACAGCTATTATAATCAGGCTGAAAGCGAAAAGGCAGAAAGCGTACCAGGGAACGCTGCCGTCCGCAAAAAGATGAAAAGCGGGTTTTGTGCCGTTTGCAATCCATTTTGCGATGAAATCGAGGGCCTTGATAAAGAGATAAAGCACAAGGTAAGAAGCAATCCTCCCCCACCGCTTTTCTTTTATGTTTCTCTTGCCGAAAAGGCCCGAAATAAAAATAAACAGGGGCATGTGGAAGGTATAAATCACAAAACGCATTACCCCTGTGGCAAACGAAATGCCGGCATAAATATCAGCTATGTGGCCGAGCACCACAAGGAAGATAAGCACGAATTTTATATTATCCCATTTTGTGTCTCTGAATGAAGGTGATAAGGTCATATATCCACTTCCTTTACGGTGATAATATCACATTGAGCACTTTCTTTCAATAAAATTTTATAATTATACTTGTACACAGAAAAGAATTATGTTACGATTAACTGAGAATACTCAAATCTTATAAAAGAGGTGTCATCAATGAAGCTTCCCGTGGCAGTTCAGCTCTATTCCGTAAGAGATGAAATGGAGCAGGATTTTTACGGCACAATCAAAAAAATGAAGGAACTCGGCTATGACGGCATTGAATTTGCCGGCCTGTTCGGTCAGAGCCCCGAAAAAATCAGGGATTTCTGCAAAGAAACCGGTATTACGCCCATTTCAGCCCACGTGCCTTACTACGATATGCTTGCCGACCCCGAAAAGGTGCTCGCAGACTATGCCTGCATAGGCTGCAAATATGTTGCTGTGCCCTACCTTACCGAGGAGTGCAGACCCGGCACCGACGGCTTCGCTGCCACAATTGAAGGCATCAGAAAAATTGCCGAGGCGGCGGAGAAGCTCGGAATACAGCTTCTTTATCACAACCACGACTTTGAATTTGTAAAGATTGACGGCGAATACGCTCTTGACATTATTTATTCGACCATCCCCGAAAATCTGCTTAAAACCGAGATCGACACCTGCTGGGTGAACGTTGCGGGAGTAAACCCCGCCGAATACATACTCAGATATTCCGGCCGCTCCCCTGTGGTGCATCTTAAGGATTTTGTAAAAACCGGCAATAAGGTCGGCACGCTCTATAAGCTCATCGGCATTGAAAGCGAAGACGATGACAAGGGCGAGGATTCCTTCTCATTTATGCCCGTGGGGCACGGCATGCAGGATATGCCTGCGATTCTTGACGCCTGCTTAAAGGCTGACTCAAAGTGGGTTATAGTAGAGCAGGACGAGCCCGCAAAGGGGGCAGGCAGAGTTGAATCCGTTAAATCAAGCCGAGAGTATCTTGCTTCTCTGGGCTGGTAACAGAGGAGCTGTGAGATGAAAAAGCATATTGCAATCCTTACCGCGCTTTGCCTTATCATTCTCGCCGGCTGCGAAATAACCCCTCACGAAAAGCCTAACGCTCCCGACACTTACTCTGAAGAACAAAACTCCGAATCAGGCAGCAGTCAGAGCTATTATTCAACCGACGCGCCGGAACCGCTGCACGAACTTAAGCGGGACTCCCTTCCGATTGATTTTATAGGGCATACTCTTTTGGAGGCCGAAAAGATTTTCGGCACAGCGGGCGGAGGTTTCCCCTGCGCCGACGGAGGCACTCTCAATTACTGGGAGGATTCAATAGAAAAAGTGTACTTCTCAACGCACGATAACAGCGGTGACAGCAACGCGATATTCAAAACCGTTTACTGCTCCGCAAAAGGCATCAATCTCGCGCCCGGCCTTGCCGCAGGTGAAAAGTACGACAAATACAAAGAATCTTTCCCCGAGCTATCGGATTGCGAATATGACAGAAGCTCAGCATACTACCGCGCAGGCTTTGATACGGTTAAAGACGGAGAAATACCGCTCCACATCTACCTGTATTTTTATACTCCCGAAGATACTTGCAGCGGTATCATAATAACAAGCGAAGAGCTTAAAGCCTCAATATCTTTAATTGATGCAAACGAAAGAGGCAGCTATGCGCTTTTCACACTGAACCGATCGTATAAAGACGCGGTGGCGAAATACAAAAAACACGCCTTCGACTACGGCGATTATGACACTCCGCAGGCAAAATCACTCATCCTTGCCGGCATAAACTACAACCCCATAGAGGTTTCATCCGGCGATACGGCAAGGGTAAAGACGGTAAGCATTTCATCTGAAGATCTGCCGGTTTTGCCCGGAATAAGATGCGGAATGAATATCGCGGACCTGCGAAAGGACTCAAGCAAATACATCAGCTCAAGCAGCCCGCTTGCCTACGGCACCGTGCAGGAGGTCAATGACGCGTGCGAGGAATTCGGCAGCGTTTACTGCAGCACCATACGCATAGGAGCAATGAATGTGGAGTGCTACTGCGCCATTGACAGCAACGGAATTCTGACGCAATGGGACTTTCTCGCAAAATCAACATATTGACATAAAACACAGAAAAGGAGTAACAAAATGGTTGACGAAATTTTAGATGCTTTCAAAGAGAAAAAAGCGGAAATCAAAGAAAGAAACTACGACCAGAAACTCAAGGTAGGCATCATCGGCACAGGCTGGATTGCGGAAGCGCACGTAAACGCCTACAAGAAGTGCCCGGATGTTGAAATTGTCGCTCTTGCCGACCTTATCCCCGGCAAAGCAGAAGCGTTCTGCGAAAGATACAACGTGGGCAAGGTTGCGTTTTTCCCGAGCCACAAGGAGCTCATCGACTCCGGTATGTGCGACGCTGTAAGCGTATGCACCTACAACGCCACTCACGCCGAGTGCACGATTTACGCTCTTGAGCACAATGTGAGCGTGCTTCTCGAAAAGCCGATGTGCGTAACTCTTGACGAGGCAGTTGCAATTTGCAAGGCGGAGAAAAACAGCGATGCCGTGCTTTCCATTGGCTTCCAGCCCCGTTTTGACGAGAATATGAAGATGCTCAAGAAGGTTGTTCAGAGCGGAGAGCTCGGAAAGATTTATTATATCCAGACAGGCGGCGGCAGACGCAGAGGCATCCCCACCCCCTTCGGCACTTCCTTTATCAGAAAAGAGACTGCCGGCATAGGCGCGCTGGGCGATATAGGCTGCTACTCACTCGATATGGTCCTCAATTCAATCGGCTACCCCAAACCTCTGACTGTTTCGGGTTATAAATCCGATTTCTTCGGCAAGGCACCCGAATATGAGCACAGCGATGTTTTCAGCGTTGATGACTTCGCGGCCGGCTTCATCCGCCTTGAGGGTGATATCATCCTTGACTTCCGCATTGCGTGGGCAATGAATCTCGACACCCCGGGTGACACCATTATTATGGGCACAAAAGGCTCAGTCAGAGTTCCCTCAACCGAATGCTGGAACGGCTCAATCGGCGGTCCTCTTGTTATCTATCACGAAATCGCCGGAGAGCAGATTGAAACAATCATACCCGAAAAGGATAACAGCGAAAACTGCTTTGATATCAAGATCCGCTCTTTCTGCGACGCTGTCAAGGAGCACGGCGAGGCACCCGTACCCTGCAGGGAGATACTTTACAATCAGGCAATAATCGACGGCATTTCACGCTCCGCCGAGCTCGGCAGAGAAATCGCGATTGAAATACCCGAGATATAATCTTTTAAAATTTTAATACAGGAGTGATTAACTATGGTTCTTGCAGCTGTCGGCAAAAACGGAACAGGCAAAGACTTCTTCCTTGAATATGTTGCAAAGACATACGGTTTCCCGATGATTTCAATAGGCGATGTTGTAAGAGAGCTTGCAACCAACGACGGCCTTGAGCTCACGAGAGACAATCTGCACGCCACATCAAAGAAGTATATGTCCGAAAACGGGCAGACCTTTTTCCCCGAGATGATAGTCAAAAAAATCAAGGAAAGCGAAAGCCCCAATTTCCTTGTATCGGGCATTCGTCCTCCTTCGGATATTGAGGTTTTCAAAAAGGCGTTCGGAGATAAATTCGTGCTCGTTGATGTCGTGATAAGCGATGACGAGGTCAGATATCAGAGAATGCTCGCCCGCGGCTCCGAGAGAGACGGCAAGAGTGTTGAGAAGCTTCGCGAAAACGATATTCACGAGGAAGAGATTTTCCACACCAGCGAAAGCGAAAAGATGGCCGACTACATTATGAAAAACGACGGCACCGTGGATGATTTCTACGCAGGAGTAAAGGATTTTTACGACAATTACCTCAGCTCGAAATTAGACTGATTCAAAACAAAAAGACCTGCTCCGGCAGGTCTTTTTTGCTGTTTACATCTGTCCGGCGTTATGATAGAATAATTACGTTGATTCTTTACTGCGGAGTGAAACTTATGGGCATAATAGTCGGGCTCGGCGGCGGCGACTGCAACACCGATGCCGCAATCATTTTTGACAAAATAATATCCCTATCCGGCAAGAAAAATCCCGGGGTCATTATACTGCCTACCGCAAAGATGGACGACAAAGACGGCAACGCAGACGAAAGAGCTTATTTTGCCTCAAAAGGGTGCGAGACGCAGTTTATGCTTGTGACAAAAGAAAACCTGACTCCGGAAGAAATAGACTGCCGTCTTAACGGTGCCGATATTATATTTGTCGGCGGCGGCAATCTCAAATACCTTATGAACGCCTGGAGAGAAACAGGAACGGATAAAGCGCTTAAAAACGCCTATAAAAACGGTAAGGTACTGTGCGGCTCGTCATCGGGCATGATGTGCTGGTTTGCCGAAGGGTTTGATGACTGCGGGGAAAACGGAGAGTTTATGTTTGTGAAAGCTCTCGGCTTCATACCCTACTGCGCCTGTCCACATTTTGAAAGCGGCAGCTGGAGCTCATTTGAAACAAGAGCAGAAGAGAGCTCTCTCTCCTGCTTCGCTCTCGAAAACGGCGCTGCCCTTATCAGCGCGCACGGCGAAATGAGCGTAATAAGCGGCAGCGAAGGCGGAAGAGTCTATTTATTTGACAAGAATAACGGATACAGAAAAGAAGTGTTCGGAGGCACAATAAAAAGCAACCATGAAATATAACCCTGACATAATCAGAAGCGCGAGAAAATCGCTTGTAATAGAAGTGCGACCCGACGGCAAGGTTACCGTGAGGGCGCCGTATTCCCTGCCGTATAAAGAAATAGAGGATTATATAAACAAACACGCCGGCAAAATAGAAGAGCTGATAAAAAAGCAAAACGGAAGAAATGCCGGCGCGCTTCCCAAATTCACAGATGAAGAGCTTGCCGAAGCTGTCGCCAAGGCAAAAGAAATAATTCCGCCGAGGGCTGAATACTACGCAAATCTGATAGGGGTCACATATAATAAAATCGGAATTAAGACACCGAAAACGCGTTGGGGCAGCTGCTCATCAAAAAAGAACCTGAATTTCAGCGCTCTGCTTGTGCTCATGCCCGAGGAGATAATGGACAGCGTAATAGTCCACGAGCTGTGCCACCTTAAGGAAATGAATCACTCCGCCCGCTTTTACGACGAAATACTAAAAGTAATGCCCGATTACCGCGAGCGAGAAAAATGGCTGAAAACCAACGGAAGCAAATACACATCGAGGCTGTAAAACAAATACAAATCCGGAGGCTGTAAAGACCTCCGGATTTTTTATAACATTTATAAAACTAATCGTTGTCACTGCGCTGCTTGCGAAGATAAGACCCGGGGGGTATATCCGCACCGCATTCAAATGAGAGCTCCATCATCGGGTGAGGAGCGCTGTCGACAGCCTCCCCGTCACCGTTTCTGAGGTTTTTTACCGTGACGGTAACGGGCGCAGCTCCCTTAACCATAGCCTCAAGGACATCGCCTTCAAAAAACCTGTTGCGCTGTGTGGCATAAAGAACACCGTTTTCGCATTTCTCCGTTACCGCGGCAACATCCCAGTTTCTGATATAACCGCCGTTATAATAAATATTGGCATCCTCGAGCGGGGAGCCGAAATAAAATCCCGTGCAATACTGCCTGTGGCTTGCCTTGTAAACCTCGTCTTTTACCCATTCCTCAACCCTGTAGTCGGGAGAAAAGCCGCCTGCCGCAAAGCCGTCAAGCGCGCTTCTGTACGCATTTACGCTGACTGCGGTGTAATAGGCGGATTTGGCCCTGCCCTCTATCTTGAAGCTGTTTATACCGGCGGCATAAAGCTCGGGAATATGCTCTATCATACACATATCCTTTGAGTTGAAAATGTAAGTGCCGCTGCCGTCCTGCTCTACGGGGAAATATTCGCCCGGGCGTTTTTCCTCCATAAGCGCGTAATTCCACCGGCAGGGCTGAGCGCAGTCTCCCCTGTTGGAATCTCTGCCTGTCATATAGTTAGAGAGAAGGCATCTGCCGCTGAATGAAACACACATAGCGCCGTGCACAAAGCACTCAATTTCGAGCTGTGCGGGTACCTTTGCCCTGATGCCCGCAATCTCTTCAAGAGAAAGCTCCCTCGCGGTCACGACTCTCTTTGCGCCCATATTATACAGCTCATTTGCGGTGACATAATTGGCGACTCCGGCCTGGGTGGAAATATGTATCTCCATACCGGGAACCGTTTTTTTTGCGAGCGAAAGCACGCCGAGATCGGTGACTATAAGAGCGTCAACGCCGCAGTGAGAAGCGTACTCAAGAAACTGCGGGAGCCGGTCCATTTCGCTGTTGCGCGGGATTGTGTTGCAGGTGAGATAAACTCTCACGCCGCGCTCATGCGCGTATTTGCAGGCCCTTTCAAGCGAATCGCCGCCGAAAGAAGCGGCGGCGGTTCTCATTCCGAACCTGTCAGAGCCGAGATAAACCGCGTCGGCGCCGTATTCAACGGCCGCGTGCAGGCGTTCCTCATCACCCGCGGGCGCAAGTATCTCAGGGATTGGATAGTCAAGCATATCTTTTACCTCACCGGTTATTTGCCCTGAGAACGAGGTTGGCGTTATAATCGTGCTCGGACTGTGTGGCGGCAAGATAAATCTTGCCGTATTTATCGTGACGGAAGAAATAATAATTTGTATTGTTGGGGTAAAGCGCTGCGTTTATGGCATCGTCACCGGGGTTGCATATGGGCCCCGGAGGAAGCCCCTGAATTGTATAGGTGTTATAGCTCTGGGCATACATATTTGCCTCAACCGCTTTCACATTGGGGGAAATAAACTTATCAATGTATGTCGTGGTGGAGTCGCAGCCGAGTGTGGGCCAGGATGTTGAGTGCCTGAGTCGGTTGTGAATAACGGATGAAATGTCTTTCATCTGATCGGTGTTGGCCGCCTCTCTCTGAATAATTGAAGCAATGGTGATTATTTCATCCATTGTGTAGCCGAGCTTATCGGCCTGCTCCTGATACTCATCGGTCCATTCAAGCTGACTTTCATCAAGGAATTTGCGTATTACGCTGTTGGGGTCGCTGTCAACATAGAACTCGTATGTATTCGGATAAAGGTAGCCCTCAAGCTTGAATGTACGGTACTGCCCGGCTTTTATTCCGCCTATGAACTTATAGTCGAAATCCGTGCCCGTAATCGAGCCGAGAAGGCGCTGCTTGCTGCAGACCCCGAATTTGTCAAGGCGCTCGAAAATCTGATAAACAGTCCATCCTTCGGGAATAGAGACATAAACGGTGTCCTTCCCTGCCTGGGCCTCGCGGAAATCGTGGAGGTAAGTTTCAAGACCTTCATTCTTTTCCACATAATATACTCCGCTCAGATAAACCGGCTCTTTAACATTTGTTTTGTTGAGATTTTTGAGGGTGGTGAAAAGCTGATAATACATCTTGCAGAAAAAGCGCTGGTGCACAAGGCCGTTATCCGCAAGAATATCTATAATCTGATTGGTTGAAGCATCATTGGGAATCGTAACCGTCACCGTGTCTTCGGTGCGGTTAAAAGCAAGCAAATCCTCTATGCAGGAGATTGCGTAAGCGGAGAGCCCGGAAGTGAAAATAATAAGCACAGCAAGGAAAAGCACAAACGCTCCCCTGCCCGATCTTTTTTTCTTCTTTTTCTTTGCGCCGTCGTGCTCGCTGACTACAGTGCGCACGGGCTTGACGTTGGAGAAATAAATCTCACCCCTGTTTTCGGGATGCGTTTCCTCCGGCTCATACTGAGGCTCTTCATAGCTGAAGTTCACCTCAAATTTCTGCCTGCCGGCGTCGGCAAAATCCGGCACGGTGGGCTCACGGCTCTTGAGAAGCTCGTCAAGCTCATCGGGGCTCATATAGTCCTCATCGGAAATTGTCACTTTAAAAGGCTCGCGTTTTTTTCCGTTTTCTTCCGGCATCAGATACACCTCCGTTCGATTCTTTTCTCAGAAATGATGCAGTCAACCGCCATATCATAAGAACTGTGCGGAATTTCTTCATATATAAAGTCATCAAAAACCGGCACGGCGTAAAAGACACTGCCGTTTGCCGAAATAAACCTGTCATAATATCCGCCGCCGTATCCGAGGCGGTGAAAGCCTCTGTCGACGCACAGCGCGGGAGTAACGCAGAAACAACTGTCAAAGCTGCCGGGTTTATCACCGCACGAGGTCGGAATGCCGTATTCACCCGGCACAAGAGCCTGAAGCGAATCAAGATATCTGAACTCCATATTGCCCGAATCAACGCGCGGCACGGCGACCTTTTTGCCGAGTAAAAGAGATTTTTCAATTATTTCCCGTGTGGATATTTCATCATTTACGCAAACATAAACAAGCACAAGCTCAGAGTCGATGTATTCCTTAAGAGAAAACAGATTATGCAGAATCATCCTTGTTTTTTCATCTCTGTCTCTTTCGGTAACGGCGGCTCTTTTCGCAAGGCACTGTCTGCGCAGGGCGCTCTTGCCCGTCACGAAATCTGGAGAGAGGCGGCAAGCTCATCCGAAACAGCGTCGCCCTTGAAATAACGCACTATTTCGAGGCCGAATTTCACCGCGCTGCCCATACCCTTCGAGGTGATTATGTTACCGCTTGTCACCGTGTATTTTTCGCTGAGGACGGCGCCTTTAAGCTCGTGTTCAAAGCCCGGGAAGCAGGTGGCTTCCGCCCCCTCAAGCAGACCCATGCGCCCTAAAATAAGCGGAGCCGCGCAGATTGCGCAGACAAGCCTGCCCTGTGAGGCGCAGAATTCAATGCTGTCGCGCACGGTCCTGCTCTCAAAGAGATTGAGTGTGCCGGGCATTCCGCCGGGCAGTATCACTCCGTCAAGGCCGGTGAATGTGGCTTCATCGGTATCCATATCGCAAATAATCTTTACGCCGTGAGAGCCGGTAATCTGCTTTGAATTGACTCCTACGGACCTGACATCTATGCCGGCGCGCCTTATTACATCGAGCGAAGCAATCGCTTCGGTCTCCTCAAATCCGTCGGCAAAAAACATATAGAGCATAACAGCACCTCTCAGTCAAGTGTAAAGTTAAGAAACACGCCTTCGGGAATCGCCCTGCCCGAGCAGGAAAGGGCCATCCCGTGCGGCTCACCGCGCCCGCCGCTGCGGCACGGGAGAGAAACCGAGGCAAACCGGGAATTATGTGTTTCGAGAAGGTATTCGATAAATCCGGCCGTATCCGGGCCTATATCTATGTCGCTGATATTCAGGGCATCGCCGGATGCTTCATACTGAGCGTATCCGTACTTTGAGGAATACAGGCAGCGTGTTTCTCCTTCGCACAAATCGGCAAAGCAGGAAGAAAGAACGCGGCAGGCATGAGAATAAAAAACCGGAACATCCGAAGCGACAGGCGCATTGCGCTCTCCCGCCGTGAAGGTCCTTACCTCGAAACCACGGGTTTTTACAAAGCCGTGCTTTGAATAGAAGCCGTAAAGCTCCGGGCTGCCGGGCTTAAGAAAAATGAAATCCTTTTCATTTGCACGGGCAGTTTCTGCGGCGGCCTCTATAAGCGCGCCCATTATGCCCCTGCCGCGATACAAAGGCGAAGTGCAGGCGGCATAAAGATAATATGACGGATAAATGTCTGCCTGCGCCCTTACCTCGCCCTCAATCAGGAAAAGCTGGGAAACGACCTTTTCTTCTTCACAGTAAACGAGGGGCAGAATATCGCCGTAAACAGGGCTGTCAAAAAATGCGTCAACCGTGCGTTTTTCATCCGAGAAACTCTCCTGCCACAGGGCGGTCATGGTTTCTCTGTCACTCTCGTGCGCCCGCCTTATCATAAAATATCTCTTATCGCGCTGTAAATTCTGCCGTTGATTTCTTCCGGAGAAAGCGGCTCTCCGTTCTTCGCGCAGGATATTTTTATCCAGCCGAGCTTGTCGCACGAGTAATCCGCAGCCACACGGCACTGTGCGAGATAATCTGTGTTTTTCTCGTGAATATCCTTTTTGCTCTCGTCACCGCCGTATCTTGATGACATAAGTTTCTGGGAAACATCCACCGGCATATCAAGGTAAATAACCGCGTCAGGCTTCGGTATGCCGAGCTTGCCGTATTCATAATCCTCAAGCCATTCAAGGTAATCATCCCACTTGTCGCGCGGGGTTTTTGTGAGCTGATGATAAGCGTTTGAGGTTGTATATCTGTCAGCAAGTATAACCTTACCCGAAAGATAGTCCTCTTTCCAGTAGCAGTTGTAACTTACAAACCTGTCAACAGCATAGAATGACGAAGCGGCATAGGCGTTCACATCCTCGGGCCTTTCGCCGAATCTGCCCGCGAGATACTGCTTGACAAGCACGCAGGCATCATCGTCGTAATTGGGAAGCTTGATATATCTTACCTCAAGCCCGCTGCCGGTGAGGCGGTTTTCAAGCAGCTTTTCCTGGGTGGATTTGCCGCTGCCGTCAAGACCTTCTATAACAATGAGCCTTCCCTTCATAACGCTCCCTCACTTACGCATAATTGTTTCATTGTATTATAACAAAATATTGTGTGCTAATCAAGTATTAAATACAATATGTTTATAAATATTTTTATAATCTCTCCTTTTCATTGACAAAAACATTCTTTTGCAATAAAATAAAATGAATAATCAAACGGGTGTTCCCGAGAGAAGAGTTGATGCTTTATGAAAATTGATAAGCTCTGCGGAGAAAGATTCAAGGAAAGGCCCTCCGACTGCGTTATAGACAGCCACGCTCTCATGGTGAGAGGCGGATATATGAAGGGCGTTGCAAACGGAATTTACTCATCCTATATGCCTCTTCGCCGCATTACCAGAAAAATTGAAAACATCATACGCGAGGAAATGGATGCCATAGACGGGCAGGAAGTTCAGTTCCCCGTGGTTATGCCGGCTTCGCTCTGGTCCGAGAGCGGCAGATATGAGAGCATCGGCAGCGAAATGGCAAGATTTGAAGACAGAAACGGCACCCCCATGGTGCTCGGAATGACTCACGAAGAGGCCGCTGTGCACCTCGTAAGAGAATACGCCAACAGCTACACGAAATACCCTTTCATGATTTATCAGGTGCAGACCAAGTTCCGCGATGAGGGCAGGCCCAGAGCCGGTCTTATCAGAGTGAGAGAATTCACTATGAAAGACGCTTATTCATTCCACACTTCTCAGGAAGACCTTGAGGAATACTATCAGAAATGTTATGACGCTTACAACAGGATTTTCGCCCGCTGCGGTATCCCCGAGGTGGTCACCGTAAAATCCGATTCTGGCATGATGGGCGGTAGCGTTTCGCACGAGTATATGCTTCTGACCCCTGTCGGAGAGGATTCGATTGCCATATGCAGCGAATGCGACTACAGAGCAAATATGGAAGCCGCCGATTCAATAATCGAAAACGACTGCAGCGGCGAGGACGCTCCGCTTGAGCTCGTTTACACACCCGATATACACACAATAGAAGACATCTGCGCATTTCTGCATACCCCTCTTGAGGAAAGCTGCAAAGCGGTTATCTACCAGAAGAATATGACAGATGAATATGTAGTCGTTTTCATCAGAGGCGACCTCGACGTAAACGAAACCAAGCTGACGAATTATCTCGGCGAAGCAGTCCACCCGGGCGAGGTGACGGATGATTGTGGGCTCTATGCCGGCTTTACCGGACCTTACGGTCTTGACAATGAGAAATTCACCGTTCTTTATGATGCCTCGCTTAAAGGCACCCACAATCTTTCCTGCGGAGCAAACAAGCCCGACCACCATTACAAAGGTCTTAAAATATCCCGCGACATAGGCGATGTGGAATACGCGGACCTCGCCAAAATCAAGGAGGGCGGTATCTGCCCCAAGTGCGGCAAGCACTCAATCACCATTTCAAGAGGCATCGAAGTGGGCAACATTTTCCAGCTCGGCACAAAATACACCAAATCGATGGGCATGCAGTACCTTGACGCTGAAGGAAACCTGCAGTATCCTATAATGGGCTGCTACGGAATAGGTGTCGGCCGTCTCGCGGCATCCGTATGTGAGGCGCACCACGATGATTACGGCCCCATCTGGCCCATGAGCATCGCCCCCTGGCAGGTGCAGATCTGCTGCCTGAGAGCCGATGACGAAGAGTGCAAAAAGGTTTCCGACTCACTCTATGAAAAGATGAACGCCGAAAAAATCGAAGTGCTTTACGATGACAGAAACATCCGCCCCGGAGCGATGTTCTCGGATGCTGACCTTATCGGCGTGCCCGTCAGAGTAATCGTAAGCCCCCGCAACCTCGGTGAAGGGGTCTGCGAAATAGTTACAAGAGACAAAGCGGTAAATGAAAAGGTGGCCGTTGACAATGTCATTGACTTTGTCAGAAATCTTATAAATGACAGACTCGCCCGGCGCTGACTTTAAATTTACGTCTGCCCTACGGAGGTAACAAAATGAAAAAAGTTTTATGCACGGTAAGCGTTTTACTCACTCTGGCAATTGTGTTTTCGAGCGGCGCCTTTGTTCTGAGCGGCTCGGCACAAACCGATTATAAAAACAAATACCCCTTCGTCTTTGTTCACGGCCTTAACGGCTGGGGCGGCGGCGAAGGAATAAACTCCATAGTCCCATACTGGGGCGCCACAACGGGGGACCTTGTTGAATATCTCAGGGGCGAGGGTTACGAGTGCTACTCCGCTTCGGTGGGCCCGATTTCCTCTGCGTGGGACAGAGCCTGTGAGCTTTATGCCCAGCTTACGGGCACCACGGTTGATTACGGCGAGGCTCACAGCAAGGAGCACAATCACCGCCGGTTCGGCCGCACCTATGACGAGCCGCTTGTGGAAGGCTGGGGCAGCAAAAACGAACGCGGTGAAATCAAAAAGATTCACCTGATCGGTCATTCCTTCGGCGGCACCACAATAAGGCTGCTCACTTATCTTATGACTTACGGATGCCCCGCTGAAACAGCCGCCTGCAGCAACCCGAGCGCTCTCTTCACCGGAGGCAAGGAAGGCTGGATCCACAGCGTAACCACAATAGCCACTCCGCACAACAGCTCCACTGTTTATAGGCTCACACAGGAATTATTCCTCTACGAGTCATACAAGCTGTTCAGCTCCGTTTACTGCGCCACTCTCGGCAGATCGCTTCTAAACGGCCATATAGTGGACTTTCACCTTGAACAGTTCGGCATTTCCAACACTCCCGGAGAGTATGATGCCGACGAATTCTTTTATTCAATCTACAACTTCATTAAAAACAGCGATGACACCTGCGAATACGACCTGACACCCGAGGGCTCAAAAGCGCTCAACGATATGATAAAAATAAGCCCGGATGTTTATTATTTCTCATACCCGTTTGACGCCACCCACAAGGGGGCTCTCACAGGTCTTACCTGGCCGGATTTCGGCACCAACCCCATTATCGCTCCGATAGGAGTATGGCTCGCCCATCATTATGTATATACCGACAAGACAACCGGTCAGGTTTATGATGATGAATGGAAACCGAATGACGCGCTGTGCAACACCATAAGCGAAACCTATCCCTTCGGCGATTCGCACACCGACTTTGACGGCTCGGGCACGCCCGAAGCGGGTATATGGAATGTTTTCCCCGCTCAGAAAGGCGACCACGGTCAGGCGATAGGTCTGCTGGAAAGCCCGGAAAAAACACATAACTATTATATAAGCATAGCCGAGCTTCTTTGCTCGGTAGAGTAAAAGAAAAACAGATAAAGACATTTGCAGGGCCCGTAAAAAGCGGGCCCTGTTTTTTATCCGGCTTAAGGTTTTTGTTGACAAATGCGCCGCGATATGAAAAAATAATTTTATAACCGAAACGAAGGGAGCCGGACAATATGACAAAAGCCGAAGCAATAAAAAGAGCGAAAGAGCTTGTGGCGAAAATGACTGCAGATGAGAAGCTCTCGCAGCTTGTTTACAATTCCCCCGCCATAGAGCGCCTCGGAATAAATGAATACAACTGGTGGAACGAAGCCCTGCACGGAGTTGCGAGGGCAGGCACAGCCACGGTTTTTCCGCAGGCCATTGGTCTTGCGGCAACTTTCGACCCCGACCTTTTGCGTGAAACGGCAGACGCCATATCCACCGAGGGCAGAGCAAAATACAACAAAAGCGTTGAATACGGTGACAGGGACATATTCAAAGGCCTCACCTACTGGTCGCCCAATATAAACATTTTCAGAGACCCCCGCTGGGGCAGAGGTCACGAAACCTACGGCGAGGACCCCTGCCTGACCTCAATTATGGGCAAGGCCTTCATAAAAGGACTGCAGGGAAACGGCGAGTTTTACAAGGCGTGCGCCTGCTCGAAGCATTTTGCGGTTCACTCGGGTCCGGAGGATTTAAGGCACGGTTTTGACGCTCAGGCAAGCAAAAAAGATATGAGTGAAACCTATCTTCCCGCCTTTGAGCAGACAGTAAAATCCGGTGTCGCCGGCGTAATGGGCGCGTACAACCGTGTGAACGGCGTACCCTGCAACGCCGAAAAGCACCTTATTACAGACGTGCTCAGGGGCGAATGGGGCTTTGACGGTTACTTTGTTTCGGACTGCGGAGCGATAGAAGATATATACGAGCATCATAAATACAAAGAAACTCCCGAGGAGTGCGCGGCCGCCGCTCTCAACGCCGGCTGCGACCTCAACTGCGGAAGTTACTTCAGATATCTGTACGAAGCGTACGAAAAAGACCTCGTAAGTGAGCAGAGAATAACCGAAGCATGCGAAACTCTCTACACTATAAGATTTATGCTCGGCGAATTTGAGGAGAAAAATCCGTTTGGCAATATTGACTACACGGAAGTTGACAGCGAAAAGCACAGGCAGCTGAACCTCAGGGCCGCCGAAAGCACTCTCGTGCTGCTCAAAAACGAAAACTCCTTCCTGCCCCTTGACAAAAACAAGGAGTATTCAATCGGCGTAATCGGGCCAAACGCGATGAGCGTGACCGCTCTTGAAGGCAATTACGAAGGAAGGGCATCCGAATACATTACCGCCGCGGACGGCATACGAAGAGTATTTGCAAAGTCAAAAATACGCAGCGCTGAGGGTTGCAGATATAAAGAAGAATCCATCAACCACTGGGACGGATTTAAAAACCTTTATTCAGATGCCTGCGCCGTTGCGAGCGTAAGCGATACCGTTGTGCTTTGCCTCGGGCTTGACAGGAACTTTGAGGGCGAGGGCGAAAGCGGCGATAAAACCGACATCTGCCTTCCCTTCACACAGAGGAAGATGGCTGAGGAAGTATGCGACATCTGTGATAACGTGATTGTTGTGCTTATGTGCGGCAGCAGTATCGATATCGGCGAAAAGCTTCGCACGAGGGCAAAAGCCATTATTCAGGCGTGGTATCCCGGAGCGCTCGGCGGGCTTGCGGTGGCAAGGGCAATCGCGGGCGATTTCTCACCCTGCGGAAGACTGCCGATAACAATTTACAGCGCCGAAACGCCCCTGCCTGAGTTCACCGATTACTCAATGAAGGGCCGCACTTACCGCTACAACACCTCCCCGGTTGTCTGGCAGTTCGGCTTCGGCCTCGGATACACAGAGGTAAATTATCTGAGCGCGGAAATAACCGACACAGACGATGAAATAATCAGGCTGAGCGTTACGCTCAAAAACTGCGGAGAATATGACACAAACGAAAAAATCCAGGTATATGCCAAATACAACGACTCAAGGACAGATACTCCTCTTTACCAGCTCTGCGGAATAAAGGCCGAAAGAATCCCCGCAGGCAAAACGGTGCAGGCGGAGGTAACGGTTGACAGATACTGGATTAAAGCAGTGCTTGAAAGCGGCGAAAGAACCGAGCCCGACGGAGCCATTGAGCTTTATGTGGGCTCCTCGCTCCCCGAAGATCAGAGCATCGCGCTCGGCGCACCGAAGCCGTTAAAGATAAAAATCAGATAAGCGCACAGCAAAAGAGCACCGGTTACCGACCGGTGCTCTTGTTAATTGTCATTTTAAATTCTTATCCGGGTTTATCTGAAACCAAACATCGGAATCACGAACTTTCAATGAAATTTGATATTCAATTTTTACCGTTTCCCTCGCAGCCGAAAAGTATTCATTCACTCGTCCCTCAAAGGACACCCCGGATCCGCTTGGGATAACCGGCTTTTATTTTTCGAACTTTCCGGCTGCGAGCTCCTTAAATGTTATGCACATTGGAACTCACCGCCCTTTCGTGTCAGATTCTGTATTCTGTTGACTGAGATATATCTGATGAGGGTCTTAAGATTTTGCCCTTCCCTCTTTCCATCTATATAGTAGCACCCTTTATGCAATTTGTCAAGAAGTTTTTCACAAAAATATCGTGAATTTGTGAAAAAGTTCTTTTTTTCGCCGAAATCAGGTCATTTTACGCGGATTTCAGCCGGATTCTGCCGAAAAAAGCGCCTTACGGATATTACCGAAGGCACTTTTATGCTTTTATTGGATTTTTTATGCGTTTATCAAAGCTCATACTGCTTTCTGAGCGCTTTTATAACACCGTCCCTGACATCCATAAGGCAAATTCTGGCGTTTCTTCTGTCGCCCGGAAGAGCGTCATCCTCTCTGTTTCGCGCGTGATAAACAGCGTACCATTTACCGCCGTGCTTAATCATGGAGTGATGCCCCGCGCCCTCCTCCCATTCATTGCTGCAGAATACGGGAGCGTATGTGCTGTCATCGGGATACTTTTCAAACCTGACCTTTGTAAGATCCGTTTCATTTGTCTTTGCTCTGGCGTAACCGATGAAATAATGCTCGTTTTCATAACAGGAGCCGCTGTACATTACATACTGCCACTCCCCTTCCCTGAACCAGAAAGCGCCCTCAATGGTGTGCCAGTGCTCACCCTTACGGTAGCGGTCACGCCTGTATATCTCCTCATCAAGCGTCGGCACAACCACCTTCACGGGCTTTCCTTCAGGAGTAAAAGGATCAAGCAGGCGGTCAACGGCAATGTAAGTGCCGGGCCGTTCACAATGAAATTCGTTGGTGGAGTAAAAGATGAAAAGGCCGCTTTCCGTTCTGACCACGTGAGAATCAATGGAGAACGGATGAAGAAGCTGCTTTGCCCCGGTAAACGGTCCAAGAGGATTGCCGGCGCTCGCTACGTGCATTGTCTGCCTGTGGCCTCCCTCATCGGGAGTATCGCCGTAAAACTCAAACGAGCAGTACATATAGTAAACGCCGTCGATTTTAATAACGCTCGGAGCCCAGAAATCGCTTACCCCGGGGTATGTGAAAACTGCACCTTCAAACTTCCAGGAACCCAAAAGGCTGTCGGATGAATACGCGTAAACCGCATCCTTTCCGGTGGTGTAGATATAAAACCTGCCTTCGTCCTCAAAAATGAAGGGATCGGCCTGGCCGATGTAATTATCTCTGTTTATTTCAAGAAGCTGCATCAGATTTCATAGTCCACTGCCACG